>Ga0209367_1003061_pt1 | contig 22511 bp, 13 predicted proteins | sample WorMetLIZISLAND2_FD_187412 | JGI IMG/M metagenome (GOLD analysis project Ga0209367, IMG submission 187412) | Marine gutless worms symbiont microbial communities from Max Planck institute for Marine Microbiology, Germany - Olavius geniculatus... ... | reverse complement strand
CTCTCCATCTATCCGTCCGACCGTCACACGGGTGGAAAGAGATAGGGCCTAGGTTAGACCTTGGCACCACGCTACTATCGTTTGTGATCCAGATAGAGAATTTGGTATTTGTATATTAACTTAGCGTTAACACCCCAATTTTCAGCTATAACTATTGAACCGGAAATCCTACAGGCTTTCGCGCGTCCCGTGAGCCTTAGCTCAAATTTCTTGTTAATATTCTCACATTCATACTGTCTAGCACAATGTTCAGCATTTGACATGAGTATACACTTTTAGCATGGATTTGTCGTTAACTGCTTAAAAGTTAAAACTGTTTTATAAGCTATGTGCATGCTGTTAGTAACTTCTGCTGTGTACCATGTTTGACTGGCATTATTTTCCAGAGTTATTTCAGCTCAGCTTGAATCCCTTTTCCTCAGTCCTCAAGGTAGAACCATTGGGGACTTTGATTTTACCCGAGTATTGTAGAATTTGCATAGTTCAAATGCTAACATTGTTGGTCTAGCAATACTGTAGCGCTAAATTAAATATTGTCCCACAAAACATAAGACACTAACTTATGACTCCTACATCTTCGATAAATATAGACCAATTCTGGGCAAACATTTGCTGTGCCCTCAGAAAGACTGTAGACAAAACTTTTGCATCTCAGAATTCATTTGATAATTTCATTGTCTCCGAGCCTGATTACCGATCCCACTAAAATATAATCTGGGGATTTATGCAGTATTTTGATCAAATAACTACATTAATAGATAGGCAAGTTTGTTAAAGCACAAGGAAAATATTGGTGTATTTTGACTGTTACTTTTTTCTGTGATTTCACTGTTTTTATATGTTACGTTGTAATGTGTCTGTCCTATTGGCCTCTATTACAGGTGGCCTTGTGTGTCCATCTATCTGTGTCACATACAGATTTCTAACTCAAGAACAAAAAAAACGAGTTTGGTGTGGAAACATTCCTCAGGCTGCAGTGGCCATTGTGCCAGTTTTCAGCCCAAAAGGTCAGTGGTCAAGGTCAAGGTCATTAGATGTCCGGTAATTGAAGAATATAGTATATAAATATTTACTTATGGCCAGCGTGCAAGCAGGCCAGTTCACAGCCCTCAAATGGTGTATGATGGATGGCCATTTGGCCACACACACACGACACGTGTGGACATAGTTTGATTAGTATATTGCATTGTGTATTGTTCTGAAAGCAGAAGGAAAATATTCTGTTTTTCTCTCCATTTTATTCATCCGTTATTTAAGGAGAGATACAATATATTGTATTATATAAGACTACAATAATTTAGTATAGTTGCTAAAATATACTGTATTTATTAGAGCTGTCAAATTAATGCGTTAATGTGTCAAAATAATTAACGCACATACGTAAATTTAGGTTAATTTACTAAATTCCGTGAAGCAAAAGTTCTAGTATTCTGTAACTGCGGTTATTTGACAATCAAATGAATTCAAGTAACTAAACCGTAGTTGCCACTCTATCACTACTGTAAATGAATAATTATTTTGATGACAAGCTAATAGATTTCTATGCTAGCTATGTCGGCAGTTATTGTTGATTATACGTTTAAAATGTGTTTTTAACTGTCTGTATTTTACAGGCTGGCCCCAAAGCATTACATGACCTGGAGTAACTTACCCCTTCCCTACTCTCCCTCTTGACAGGCCTGTGTGCATTAATAACGCGATAATTAATGCATTAAAAAAATTAACGCTTCAACAGCTCTAGTATTTATAAATGTTTGTTAATCGTACTGTTCAGTAATAAGGTGGCATTTGTTTTAGTTCTTAGCAACAGTTGGAACAGCAGGAACTTGGCTAATAATATGCTAGTTGTGTGCATATGAAAATGTCACTGGCTTATATAGAGTATACAGACTTTCAGAAAGTGTTGCAGTGGTCCATTGTTGATAAAGCACTGGTCAGTTTTCGTGATCAAAATTATATTTACTCACAAAAACTCGACAGTTCATCATTACAGTTTGCAGATCAGTGTTTGTGAATTACAACTGAATGGCCTGTATCGACTACATATGACAATAACCCATGCAAAATATAGAGTGCATTCTTTTGTTAATTCAGTTAACAACAATCTCTGCAATGTAACAAAAACATATCACAAATAATAATACAATAATAGCTGAGCTGCAGCTGGGTTACTGTGACAATGATCGTACAATTGAAGCACACAAACACGCAAACAAAGTGTGTCCCAGAAAAAGTAAGACATTTTCAAACATTTAAATTAATTTCACAAGGTAGAGTGGAAACAGATTTGAGGTGAGGTGGCAGCATTTGCTCCTGCCTCTTCCACAGTTTATCACATCATTAAATGTAACAGTAAATAATTACTGAAATAGAACCACATTTGCCAAAATTATAATTAAAACAAAAAGAGGCTTAGGTTTTTTTCTGAGGCACAGTGTCTGCATAACAACAGTACCGGTAAGTAACAGTATCTCGCCAGTAGCAGTTAAGTCAACAGGCAAAGAACCTATCCTGGTGAAGTATTAGTACTGGTATTTGAATACTGCAAAAACAACAATAAATTACTATCTAAATTACTATCTATAGTTCAATTAATTTACATATCTGGCCAAGTTCATTTGATTCCGTGGACAGGCAAGCTCTGTGAGAAGCTCTCAGGGGTATAGGTATGCCACAGGTACTCCTCAAGCTTATAGAAGATTTGCATACTGGAACAACATCTCTGGTACGTCTTGGTGGATTGATGTCTGACAGTTTCTCCACATCATCCGGTGTCCGTCAGGGGTGCACCCTCGCACTGGCCCTTTTCAGCCAAGCAACTGATTGGATTATGGAACGAACTGCTCGAGAACCTGGGGTTCATGTTGGCAACAACTCGAACACAGACCTTGATTACGCCGATGATGTCATGTTAATGGCTGAACAGACAGAGACGTTACGATCAGCTCTCACGAAATTCCACCAGACTGCCGACCTTGGTTTGCACCTATCACCTATCGTGGCAGAAAACTAAGGTACAGAACCTGGGCGCATGTGATCCTGCTGCAGATATAACGGTTGCTAACAACACCATTGAAACGGTCACAGAGTTCCGGTGCTTGGGCTCTATTCAGTCGTCTTCTGGCAGGTGCTATCCAGATCTACATCGACGAATTGGACTGGCCTCCTCCGCCATGCACTCGATGCAAAGCTGCTGGCGTCAAAAGCGTCTATTAAGTCTGGACACCAACCTAAGACTATAACAAACTTGTGTTCTTTAAATCCTGTTGTATGGAGGTGACACATGGACCCTACTGACAGAACAGAAGACAGATGCAAATTACAATCCTTCCATATGTCATGCCAACGCCAGATGCTGGGTGTGAAGTGGCAGGACCATGTGAAGAACGTCGACATAGCCGACAGGACCGGTCTGCCAAGCATTGCAGGCATAATCAGCAAGAGGCGCCAAGCACTGTTTGGTCACATTGTTAGACTGGATGCCACCACACCTGCACACCAAGTGTTATGCCAGGTCATTGCAATGAAAGGCGGTCAGAGTCTGGGGACAAACTGGCGAAGACCTCCTGGGCATCCTTGAAAGACCTGGATACGGCAGATCAGCAATGGAACACCGGCCAGCTGGAGACAGATGCGGCAGAGTGCAGATGAACGTGGACATCGTTGGGAGTCGTCGCAACAGACCTCAGCTGTCTACGCGTCATGATGATGATGATGCCAAGTTCATGGCAATGCTGCTGAAACCTGCACCAAACTTGGACTCCCATATCTTTAAATATTAATGGGTGTCTGGTTGAAATTTTTCTCTCGAGTGATCGGAGAAAAACTCACTTAACAGTGGCCCATTCGTTTTTCAGTACTGAGCCCATACTGACAATGGGCAAGACCTGAAATATGGCCTATTAGGATGGCCGGCCGGTCACATAAGTTCACAACAGTACAGTTGGTGAAAACATACATGTACATGTACTAGACAATGCTAAGGCCCATGACATATGATCCAAGTTCTCCACCCAAGTTCTGGTACCATTGTTACCATTAACTTTGCCCGCATTCTGGTACTGGCATCGTCTGCAAATTAGACGGTGCTACTAATTATTCACTAATATTTACTGCATAGTGCGTTAATTTTATTTAACTTTGGCTGCAAGTTTTTAACCGATGACATAAACTGGGCGATTCAATTAAACAATCATGTACATATAAATGCAGAGCTAATATTAGCAGCTATTTTCTGTGAGAGAGATCAAGAGAAAACTAATTACAGTTCAACTATGGGGTAATAAAATATATGACAAAGACGTCTGGCTATAAAGAGATGCTACAATTTCAATACTTTAAAATTTAATTTTACAAAAAAGATAATTCTATCTAAAGAACAAGAAATTTATAAATATTTGAGTCAGTGACGGTTGAATCATTACCTAAAATACTGACAACTCTCGTAAATTAGCACAAAAAAAAGAGATTCTCAGATACACAAAATAAGCATAAACGTATCGCGACACAAGTCAGCAGGCAACAAAAGAACAGTTTTTCAGGACCCCATGCCACGCCCATGTCCGGTCCAGCGATCGGGAACATAGAGAAAGTACCGATCCATAGATTCGAGGAATCGTCTCCGGTATAATTCAGGCGGGACGACGGTCGGCATTGCCCCAATGATGTTTTTCTTAAAGACCATCTCGAGCATCTTGTCCCAGGTAAAGGTCCGGATGTAGTCAATAATCCCAACCACGAGCTCGTTGGTGGTCTCATCGCAGCCAACCAGAAGGGAGTAATCCATCACCCACTCTTTGGCCAGAAACTGAGTGTCTTGGGTGATGGCCGACGTCAACACGGCCTTTGAGTGTGGAAACACGTACAGTGGAGAGTCGACGCTCGCCTTGAGCAAGTTCTCGTCCATCAGAACCAGATCTTCGACACGTTTGCCCGAGGTGCTGACCAGGCGGTTCCGCGCCGAGCCCTTGAGGTCGAAGATCTGCGTCACGTTGCGTGCGTAGAAAAGGTTTTCCATCACGAGGAGATCCTGCTTCAGAGCGGCGCCGGTCCGCGAGTTTTGGTAGCCGATCTTGTAGATGCCAACGATCTTTGCCAGGGCAGTCGGCCGGTTCTGGGCACACGCGTCAGCCACATAATCGAAGTAACGTGGAGCAAACTCGCCGAACGACTGCACCTCGTAGCGCGACATCTGCTTCAGGATGAACCGGTCGTCCTGAGTCTTGCAGAAACTCGACCCGGACTTTCCACCACGAGCGAGCCATGTAAAGCAGCGTGACAGCGACCGGATGTAGCGCTCCTCGCCATCAGGGAAGACAAGCCGGCGCAGTCGGATGAACTCGTCAGCGAAGCAGACTCGGCAGTAGAACTTGGCGGTGTTGTCGCTGAACTGCAGCTCGATGTGACGGTTCACTGGGTCTGGACGTTGTGTCTTCGATGAGGCAGCCTTCTGTCCATCGCTCGACGGAGGACCACCAACACTGTTGGTCATATCATCCGAATCCTCAATGTTTGATCGATGCGGCGTGTACCTCACCACGTCAATGTCATACTTCTGCGCCCGGCCGCGGTGACTTGGACTGTTATCTTGTGACCCTGACCTCCCACCACTGCCCTTCAGGAATGACAGCACGCTCTTCCTCCCAGCAGGTTCAGACGCCATGGTGTTAGCACCCCCGACAGCGTGCCCTGCTGCCAAAACTGATGTTGACGTAGATGCCTGCTGCCGTGGCTTCACATCGGCCGTCACAGGTTGGGGTGCACGTAGCTGCTGAAGTCCGACTTCATAATCCTGTGAGCTGAGCGCGTAGGCAATCACCGAGGAAGGCTCCTGGTCGTAGACCACCACCGGGACTTTCTGACATGCTGGCAGCAGATAGTGTTCATCGGCCGGGAATGGTATCTGGACCGTGGTGCTGCCAACACTCGACAGCAGACTGGTGAACATCTGTTTGACTGTAGCTGTCCGGTCCTTCCTTTCCACCGAGCCGTCACCAGAGTCTCGGCTTGTCATCGGTTTCAACACGGCTGCCGGACGTTTGACGTCCACCGATGTCGAAATCTTTGATCTTGTGGCGGCGGCGGACTTTGTGGTAGTGGCCTCACTGCCTGATGGTGTTGTGCTGGTAAGACTGCTATCGGCTGGAGCTGGAGAGACTGTTGCCTGTGGCTCAGTGAACGCTGCAGTAGTAGGAGCTGAGCCTCGACTGCCGTTCGACGACTCACTACTCTCACATAACTGCAAGCCACCTGCAGCTACCACATCAAATCAACTGCTTCCTTATTTATTCATTATATGGTTTAAACACATGTTAAGTCAGTCACAATACTAAAGAATCACAAGTTTATCACAACAAAAGCCCAGCTAATGCAAAAGGGAACGCACAACAGCAGTGCATGTTTAAAAGCCCAGTAAAACAGAATCAGTCGACAGAGGGTGCCAGACGACCAGCGGCTAATTATCTATAGTGTTTTACTTGTACTCACCAGACGGTGTGACCTGTCTCGCCCTGCCAATGACGTATCGGCTGGAAATGACAAATCTTCCCTACCCCCCTCATTTAGCGCCTTCGTTTGGGGTGACCCCCATCGAATTTATGGAAAACCTTTATGGATCCTGAAACTACAGTCTTCCAGGCAGCCGATGGTGAGAATTTGGTGATCCTAGCTTGCACCGTTTTTGACTGATCCACCCATGTGACGGACAGACAGAATTGTGATGGCTAAGATGTGCTGCAGCAGGACAGCAACAATTGACAAAGGACAATGCAGCTTAGAGCAGCGTGGTCTGCCATGCCACCAATATTTGCACGAGCAAATAAGCACCAACGAGTGATGACGACACCAGCTAATAATGGCAGAGTTGTAAAAGAAATTTGAGCTAATGCTCACGAGATGCGCGAAAGCCTATAGCAGTTCCGATTCAGTAATTTAGCTGAAAATTGGGGTGTTCAGGCTTAGTTAATATACAAATACCAAATTCTTTATCTGGATTGCATAACGATAGTTGCGTGACACCACCTTGTGAATGATAGACTTGCATCGCAGCCTGAAATCGCCAAAAAATCCATAAAACCCCCTATTTTGGCGTTCAAGGTCATTAAATTCGGCGCCAATCGAAAGCCAGTATACGACTTCCTATTAGCGATTAATAGTAACCTCGGCCCTATCTTGTACCATTACTGAGATACAGCGACTTATTGGCCAAAAATTGCAAATTCTGCCCACCCCCCTCCCATTTAGCGCCCTCGTTCGGGGTGACCCCCTTCGAATTTATGGAAAAGCTTTACGGTTTCTGAAACTAAAGTCTTCCAGGCAGCTGACAGTGAAGATTTGGTGATCCTAGCTTGCACCGTTTTTGACTGATCCACCCGTGTGACGGACAGATGGACAGACAGAACTGCGATGGCTAAGATGCACTGAAAGCAGTAGCTGCTTTCATGCGTAAAAACGAGCAAACTATAATCAAGATGTTGTACGATGGGTAACTTCGTTTTCTGACTTAGCCTTTCGCTGAGCCAATTCGATGAGTGAAACCTAAAGCTAATGGTAGAAGTCTGTACTTAGACCAGAGTTCAATTAAACTTTGGTCTAAGCATGTACTTAGACCATATTTTTGGTCATAACTTTTGCTGAGCCATTTTGCGGAGTGGAAACTTTGAACTCAAACTGAACTTTCCAGTCACCGAAAGGCTCAGAAAAATTACTTCACTTTTTGGCTAATTAGACCTTATTTTCACTCAGTGAATTAGCTCAGTGAAAGTCTACGTCAAAAAGAGAAGTCACCCATTGTACAACGTAATAAAGTTAAGGATGCTAACCTGCTGCTGCTGCTGCTGGTGTTAGTGGTGTTGCCGATGGCAATGCAGCTGACCCCTGACCCTCCTCATCCTTCTGACTGACTTCCGTATCCTCGATGACAGAATCCGAGATGACGGAGAAATCCGAGGACTCATCCTCTACGCTGAGCTGAGACTGGGACCCGGTGATGTGGATCGGTCGTAAGGATGTTGACCTGCGGTGATGTAAAAAGTACTCCAAAAGTTTACTTAAGCAAAAGTACCAGTAAACCATAAAGTTTCTCAAGTAACAAGTACAAAGTACTGTAACTGAAAAAATCTTGGTGTCCATCCGGGGATGTAATTTTCATACGTTTCCAAGTACTGCACATGTTTGTATGCACACAATACGAACAAGCCAGAACAAACCAGAAACCTGTGTAATGGTCTAATTATTACACAAAACAGCATGCAATGCTTCGCGCGTCTTAGCCATCGTTCAGGTGTCCATCCGTCCGTCCGTCTGTCTGTCTGTCTGTCCATCTGTCACACTCTTGATCTGTATCAAAACAGTGCAAGCTAGGATTATGAAATCTTCACTGAGGGCTATGACAAGGACTCTTTAAGTTTTTTTGTGACAAAATTTTGGGCACCTGAGTAAGTGAGTTCCCCTCAAACGATGGTGTTAAAGAGGGGTACCCCCTGGAAAAATGTTATTTTGCTGCTATCAGCTTGTCTAGTGTGAAAATAGTTGCAGATAGGTAGAGACATGTTGTTTATCATAACACTGGTCACAAGCTTTTTTAGTTGTATCAACATCGATGACCTTGAATGACCTTGAACTTCCAAAAGTGGGAGTTTTGGCAAATTTTAAAAAATTTTTGGCTACAGCACACACTTCAAAAGTGAACTGCGACAAAATGGGTAGAGACAGACCAAGATAATGTGTGAACAGGAACTGCTAAGGCTGTCGCGTGTCTCATGAGCTTTGCTCAAATTACTTGTGACGATTCTTATTGTCAAGTCAAGAGGAGGCCAAAGTGCATGCCAAGAACGGACATTTGTCAATGCCAGATTCAACTGTGTCACGGTATCCCACCGATTCCACAAAGTTACTTGTAACAAAGGGTTTAACCATAAAAGTAACAAAGCAAAAGTTGTGTTACACTAAAATGTTACTTCATTAAGACTTTAAAAATATCCTTTGCTATAGTACTTCATTACATGAAAAATTAGGTAATGTAAAGGGTTACTTTTACTACGTTACTTAGCATCACTGTTGACCTCGTGGTTCTGCTGTCTGTGGTGATGGCAGTCTTCTTCAGTTGGACCTCAAAGTCGTGGATTCGATCGTTCCAGACAATGACGTGTTCGGCCACCTGGCGCTTGATGCGGACGAACGTGTCGTGGATCTGCAGACAGACGTGGATGTCGTTCCCGGGAATCTTCTTCATGTCCTCTATCGACGACCGCATGTAGTTCACCTGCAGTGTAGTGCAATACAACATTAGCTAATTAGGCCATCCGTATGTATATTTTCACTTTGGTCCAAAACTGAACAGAGGACCAAGACCAAAACTGGGAAAAAGGACGACCCTTACCTGGAAGGAATTGAAGCCAAATTTCAGTGAGATCCTTAAGGGATTTTGGCAGGAGAGGCATTTTATATATCCAATCATCCGGCCATAAGGTGTGCAACGCAGTATAAATCCATTCACTAAAGGTGGCATCAGAATGCAGTTGGTCAATAAATACAGATCAACACAGCACATCTTGCATGGTCTAATGCAAATGCCATATGACAATGCTAAGAGAGGAATGTGAACCCTCTACATTTTCCCCTAATTGGACCTACAACATTGGCCAGCCTCCCACTGGGCCCTGCAGAGTGAAAACTACAGATGCTGTTAAAACCGAACTTAGAAGTAGTAGAAGTAAGTAACTCGAGGGACCTTCTGTGCAATGCAGTCCTGTTCATCCTCCACCTCCAAAACGCACTCGGTGATAGCAGCCGACTGCAGGTCAGTCTGAGCCTCTTGTTTGATCCGGTGAAGCTGATTCAGCACTGCCATGAACACCGCGTCCGTCTGGTACTTCAGCATCTTCCCGTCATCCGCCAGCTGGCTCAGCGTCACGTCCGGTGGAAGGATCGAAATTACAGTCCCTGGAAATGCGACCTGCAATTTTATTACATTATTGTCATCAAAGAAAGAAGACTGAGTTGGCTGGGACATGTACTGAGAATGGAGGACTACAGAATACCCCATCAGGCAATAACGTGGGAACTGATGGACTACAACAGAAACTCGGGACGACCACGGAAAAACTCGATGGACATCATCAGACGAGATCTGAAGGACTTGGACACTAGACGAGAAGTAGCTGAAGAACTAGCAATCGACAGAGCAGAATGGCGTCAAAATGTGGCCCAATGCATCCATCACGATGCAGGTTTAACTAAGATCTAACTTCTAAGGTTAGGACTGTTGTACAGAAATATATACTGATCTACCTTCTAACTATCAGATGCTACACGTGTGTGATACTGTACTGATGATAAACACTATGGGCAATACCAGGCCTATTGTTGTACACCCATCCACATTCTAGGCCTTTATCATATAGTTTAATCTACTGTATAAGCTAATGCAATTTCGTCAGTGTTCTGTCAAATGTAATGCCCAGCGGTCGCTGAGATAGCCGACCATACTGCTTGTCAGTGACCTTGAAGGTCATCCATGGTCAATGATTTTCATCTCATCTGAAAGGGCGTATGCTATTACCTATTAGTGATCACTACTTTTTCAGCAGCAACCTTGCACCGCACCGTTTAGCCACATTTAGCGCGTACTGACCTTCAAGGTCATCCAAGGTCGATGATTTCCATCTTATCTGAAAGGGTGTGTGCTACTTCCTATTAGTGACTCCTAGTAACCTTAGCACTATCTCTCATCGTTTCCAAGATACGGCCACTTATAGCTTGAAACTTTCCACTGAAAATTGTGGCCAAACCACTGCAGATAGAGACACGGTTACTATCGACAGCCTATAGAAAGTCGCCAGCGCCCTATCCAATGGTACCATCGCTGACCCCCCTAAGACTTACCGTTTAGCCACAACAGCGCACAATTGGCATACCATAGTGCGTTATGACCCTTCAAGATCATCCAAGGTCAATAATTTACTTGTCACTTGAAAGCCACGCCAATATGCAACTTCCTATCAATAGCAACCTAGGCCCTATCTCGCACAGTTTAGCCACAATACATCTGTGACAGACAAACAGACAGACAGACAGACGGATGGCAACTCATACCAACAGCTCGACCGTTACTTAAGAACGGCCAGCTAAAAACAAAAACAATGAACAAATGAATAAATAAATAAATAAATAAATGACCTCTTTGAGTGTGATGGTGCTGTATCGAAAGGACGCAACAACTGACTGGCAGCCAAAGTACTGGTGATGGTCGTGATGAATTGAGTGGCGACAGAATGTGTCCGAGTCATTGTCAAACGCAGTGGACGTCGACCGACGGAGGTAAGCCGAGGCGTGGAACCTCAGCTCAAGGTACTTGGCAAATGACAGCGACCATGCGTCAGTGGACAGGGTCGATACAGGTGAACTCTCCCTACATCTACGGCAGTACGTCCAAGTGTAGATGGTATCCGCCAAGCTGGCCATTGGAATGTCCAGCTTCCTCATGACAACCTGCAGGCAGCCGGTCCCATGAACAAAGCGTCGGACGTGCTGCGTCATTGGCGTGTCACACATTCGGTTGGAACAGCGGTACTGCTCACGGAAACAGTAACGTTCCAGAAACCCTCCGAGTGTCACGTCGTTACGACCATAGTACTCCATGCTCACCACCCTATCAAACAAGAACATACAAAAAATGATTAAAAGTTCTTTATAGAAACCCATCACAAAGCTACAAAGCATCACCTGCCACATGGGATCACACAGTGTTACCTACCACTCAACAGGGAGAAACATGCCCTGCCTAAACCCAAGCCAGACATGCCAGTGCTCGATTTACCTGCCCCTGAAAGTTGGCCTTGGTGGTCCTAGTTACATACATACCTAGATGAATTACCTGTCTGCAGACAAAGTCATCCATCCAAGTAATAACCACTTGATAGCGATCCGGCCGACTGTAAGACCGGGCAAAAAGTTCGGTTTTCAGTCTGCTGCGGAAAACTTGCAATGACGGAGACGACCAGACCGACTCCGGCAAAATGTTCCAGACTGATGCAGCAGTCACTGGAAAGGTGTGGTCGCCAATAGTAGAATACAAATGCGAATGTCAGTTTGTCAACCAAGCGTCCTGTGAGCGACGTCATCCGTTTATGTGGCATGTTCGAGTGCATTCAGCTGGCACAACATATTTGTGATAAAATTACTTCAAAGTGATGTTTTCATTTCAACTGATCAGCGTATTATTAATTAGTGTTACATTCTACCCATATTTAGCCAATATCATTTTTTCGTGTGACTTGGCCTTTAAAGTCAGCAGTATTCCATATTGTTAAAAGTTGAAATGATCAAAATCTATAGTGGCAGAACCTGGCAAAAACCTGTTTCTGAATTGCATTGGCTTTAGCCAAACCAAACCAAACCACTTTTGGCAAAAACGTGCCAGTTCTGATTTTATTAGCATCAGTAAACTAAGAGAGAAGATAAAAGCAAACCAAACTGACCACGGAGCGACACAAGGTAGTGGCGCATTTGCCGACTCATGCGAGAAGCTGCTGAAGAGAACGAGAAATCGTTGGTGGTTGAGGGCATCCAGACAGTCAGGCAGCAGCCTTCGACCAGCAACAGCAGCATCACCGCTGCCACCCGGAGTCACTACCTCCTCATTCATCACTTCTTCACCATCACTTTCCATTGTTTGTTGTATGGCAACCTTGGGTGATGGTAAAGGCAACCGACCGCCTCTTGCTCGGTAGTCTGACAAAAGCGACTGTACCAAAGGACTAGAAGATGGTGCAGTTAGTTTCTTAATGATGAACGGATGAACCGGCAGCAGATCAACAACCAACGGCAGCCCTGCCACACCATTTGTGACAGCACCGATGCTGTTGACATCACTTGTGGGTGGCAAAGTGTCAGACGACTTTGCCAACACCGTGGTCGACATCGGGTTAAGCCGGCACGATGAGTAGATCTCGGCAGGAAAGTGTCGGCGTAGTTTGCACCGGGCTCCGGCGGCCGTTTCCAGATATGGAACATGATACTGCAAGCACGGAGACACACTGAGCAGTGTCTGACTCAGAGCTGTCTGAAAAGCCACCTCACGTCGACAGACCGCATCGTCATCTACATTATAACCACCTGCCACTGATGATGACTCGCTGATCGATTTATCATGGCTTTGCACAGGCTCCTTTGTCTCTATTACATCTGCGTTGAAGCACGATGTGTTATCAGTACTATCGGTCACAGACTCAGCCTTCTGGTTGCTACGGCTCCTGGCAGCAACTGTGTCACACAGAATATCCCCACTGTCAATCGAAGGGCAGTTCTTGGTGTCAACGTCCGAGGCAAGTTTGCCGGTGATTTTAGTAGTCAGTGACACCACATCAAATTCGCTGTCACACATGGAGGTTGGCGAATTTGCCATATCTAAGGTTGTCGAATAAGCCGGGTCTAGAGGTGCTGCAAGTTCGTCAAACAGAAATGCGCCCTCCAGTCGTGCATTGTACATCGCGTATGTCATAAACCGCAGAATGTTCTTTATGGCGCGAAGTTCTGGAATTGCTATAGATCCATGCAGAGTGACCGTGCAGCCCAGGTTCTTTGCACAGCCGTCGAAGTACATCAGGGACTTGGTCGTACCATTTGGTAAATGATGGCTGCGGATGTAAAAATGCTGACAGGCACCCATTGTCGTCTGTTTCACAAGACCGTCGATTGACGACACGATCGTTGCCTGGGTGAACCGAGCAATGCGCTCCATCACGCTTGGTTTCACGTTGAGCACCAGCGTGATGTTGGCATCCAGCAGAAATCCCTGGGCAAGCCGTGACACAGTTTTCTCTACAAGCAATATGTCCGGTTGCAGTGTTGCAATGCGCCCGACACAGTTCCGCAAGTACTCATGCTCCTGCAGTATCTGCGGCTCCAAAGATGAGAACTTGTTCTCCACACGCTGGTACTCAATCGATGAGCGAAGCAGCAGTATTTTAGGACTGACGATGTCCTGCCGCATCTTGCGATGTGCAACAGACTTGGTGCAGACAAGACCATTGATGACTGCAGTGTCAGTCGGCATTCCACCCGGAATTGTCTTTATGATAACATACTGCCGGATGTCCATGTCATCGGCATCGATGCGAATGTCTGGCCGAACTGTCTGGCTGATTCTGCGACTAATACTGATCAACACTTCGGCCCATGCTGCAGTTGAAGACTCCTCGTTGTTCAGTAGCTGATTGACTAATACTGTCAGGTGATCCATATACAGCTTGGTGAACTTCTCCCTGACTGCCTGCTCGTTGTTTTCATCTGCTTCACTGAGTGACTCCAACCGGCCCCTGACTGCTGCGTCTGTCGACATCTCAGAGATATTCACATCCGAGGTTGCAGCTCGTTGTAGGGCTGGCATCAGTCCCACCTCAACGCTGCAGTGAATGCCAGACGATGATCCTGATCCGTTCACAAGATGTGAAGGCTCCTCACCAACAGAACATATGCCAGCAACTGATGGCACTTCCTTCTGTGGCGGCTGCAGCGAGCTCACAAAGGAATCCACGTAGAACACAGACAAGTTATTCGCAGGTAGCTCGTTGGTCGACGCTGAATGAGGCATCTCCTGCATGCGGGATGAGATGCTGTCATCTTTGTCATCCTGCGGAATCTCCTTCACCCAAAGTGGACCATCATCGTCGTCATCATCAGACACTTGTGGCAATGAAGTCAGCTCGGCTGGCTCATCGCGCAACGACAAAGCAGACTGCGATGGTCGTAGAACATCAAATGGCCGATAAACCGTGTTATCATCATGGAATCTTGTATCATGACCTGGCACGCTTATCATCCATTTGCCATCGATGAGAGCTTGCCCGAGCATTGCAGCCTGCTCCCTGGTAGACGCCTTGTTGTTCATAATGAGCCAGTTAGTGATGTCCTTGCCGACCATACAGTCGGTGTAAGTGTAGAGGCAGTGTCGATGACAGCGTACGTGGACACCATCACTCGACCGATACATTGACTGCCAGAGATCATTTAGTCGTGACTGGTCCTGAAGAAGGGCAGAATTCTCAACCTCGACCTCCAGGTCATCCGGCATCACCTGACTTGACGGCCTCTGCTTAGCGTCCTCGTCAAATATTGATGATGGTCGCAGAGACTTTGATGACCGACGCTGTAGCGAACTCAGCGAAAAACTAACACTGAGTGTTCTGGATGGAGACTCCAACCGTGCTGATTCGGTGGAAGGAGATGTTGTTGAGGTAGGACCATCGGTGGTACATGGTTCTACATCATCAACCGACAGATGCATCTCATCTCGACTGCTCGGCCGCTGCACGTACTGCAGCACCACCTTACAGCAGTATGTGCATGCCCTCAGGTAGCCCGTGTAGCCAATGATCTTCCCAGGGACCTGCTGACTGCAGCAGGCGTGGCAGAAGATCTGGCCACAGATGCGACAGTGATGTCGACGCTTAAGCGTGCTGAAGCGCAGTCCGCACTCGTAGCACTGGTGGCAGTTGCTGTCGGGCATCCAGTACTGCTTGAAGTCGCTGTCCTTGTATTCCTGCAGGCTTTGCCCGCCACTGCCCACCACGATGCGACTCAGCCGCTTGAGCACACTAGACAGAGTGCGTTCCGGCAGCAGCTGGGAACTGGCAGCTGGCGACGGCGCGCTGCTACCGTTATCACCAACCGACGATGTCTCTAGGGCAACAATTTCAGTCTCCCCACCATCGCCACCGTTCTCATCCTGGTTTGCATTAGTATCACCCTGGGCTTCGTCGTCGTCAGCCACTTCACGGAGAACTGGTACAAAGGGGTCTGCATCACGCTGCTGTGCGGTACTGCCGGTGCGCTTGAACAGCCGGTAGAAGAAGTTCCCGGCTGGTTTTACGTCGTCCGAGTGAGGCTCGAATTCCGTGAGCCGCGTCAGACTGTTCGGGTTTTTGTTCATACTGCCGTCATCTTTGCGCGATCAAAACTAACGCAGTATCCGATGCTATATGACGTAAAATCGCCGATCAATATCAGAAAACACGTTAAACTTCCGCAAATACCATGTCAAAACCCAAGAACATAAACACAAACATAAACACACTTTATTTACTTCCGGTAATGGCGGTGGGCGGAGGCGGTGGCCAGTGATGGGTTAATATCAGAATTTCGATAGCATAATAATCGATAGTTTAAAGTACCGAAATTAGCAGCCACGTGCCAAACGAGTAAAGTTAATGTACTTTAATTGCTTAGCACTCGCATAGCTGACAATAAGAGTTTTTATAAAATTTTGCTCTGACAGATTTATTTATGAAACTTACAGCTCATTATAATAAATAATAACACTTTAAACAACATATTAAAAATAATTAAAATAAATTTACAAAAATTACGGGTTAATTTATTTGCAGAACATAATATGCTGGATCAGTGTTTAAATTGCAAAAAAATTAGCTGGCGGAGTTGAACTTTTCAATGGTCGGAGACTGACCAAAATTGTGATGTAAATCGTATGTATAGCATATAGCCGACTCCCTAGTACATAATTTGACAGTGTGTTAAATTCTACTGCTGCATCTAATAGCAGTGACCAAACTCGGCGCTGTAGATTAAGATGGCGGTGGGTGGTGAGCGACACCGTAATTTACTAATTTTAATAAAAACTCAGCAGCGCAGCTTTTTGTGACAAACGTTTCCAGACGGCGAATACTTTATACGTTTACGACGCGTTTCGGTCATATTAGATACAAGAAGAAGAAGAAGAAGAAGAAGAAAGTTTTTCGAGTTATCAGCAGACTTTTCCGATACCGCGCAACACTAGTGACTTCCACTCCGAACATAGAGTTCAAAAAGGAAGTCGATGCGCTATTCTATGTTGCTCTGTAGTTATTTTTTGTTGTTTTGTGTCATTTTCAGGTCTTTTTTCTCACAGTATATCAATTTACTCCAGTGACATTTGCATTTTGAAACTGTCATTTTGTCGTTAAAACATAAAACTATGTCAGGCTGCGTGTTGAGGTGGTAGACTTTGTAAAAGTGAGTTGTGAGTAAAGGTGTCAAAACACGAAGTGTTTCCAGGTGTGACAGTAGAACCCAAATTTTATGTGACTCCATGTCCGTATGTCTAGCTTATCAAATTGCAAGGTGTTATCTGCCGTGAAAGTTTACGGAGAATGAATATAATCATTATCTGCTGTGAATTTGCATCAAAACAAAGTACGGTAAAGTAATTGCCGGTGCTATTTAGTACAGTATCATCAGATTATGCAGGCTATAGGCCTAATAGCAAATTAGCAACTGCTGTAGCTTGTAGGCCTACATGTATGTAACTGACCACATCACTGATAAGCGGCCATGGGTTTTCAGCTGATGTTTCAAAGCGTGACCGTGATCTTATACTTGTAAAATGTAAGCCTATAAACTGTACGCGCAGTGAGTCAATATTATGGCGCTAAACTCTGTCTATACTTTTGCCCCACGTTGATTGATTTGCAGAATTCTTTCACTGCCACCCACGGCAGACAATTTGCAACAAAACAGCATTAAAATTCCCACCTGCTTTAAACTAACTAATAGACAGACAAACAGGCACATAAGCATAGCATGTCAGTAACTAATTGTGTGATTGATCGTTTATCTCCTTAGCTTTAATATATACATTTCAATACATAGATTTTTTGACATATAGCTAAAAATGAAAAGATGCTTCCGTGAAAATTCATGGAAAATAAATAGTCGATTATCGCTATCTGCCATGAATTTTCACGGCAGATATAATCTTCGTATCAAATTGCAAGTACAGTTAAGGTTGTGGATTGGGTTCAGTGTCAAAGTTTTGGATTAGTGTTAGATTTAAGGAATTAGGTTTTAGTGTGTCTGCTAGAACACGGCCAGTGAAGTGAACATGAATTGGCACCAGTAGTTATGTAGATAAATTTGACTGAGTGTTGTGATGTTGACAGGTAGACACACATCATGCAAAAGTTCCCGAGTCTTTTCAAGCGGAAAAACCGATCATCAGAAGAAAGGGAGGATCGCGATTCAGCGATGAACATATCCGGCCCAACAAACGTGACACACGATTGTCATGTAGGTTTTGACCCGGAGCGGGGGACATTCACCGGTCTGCCAGTGTCCTGGGCACAATGGCTCAAGGATGCCAATATCAGGTTGGGTCTGGTGTTTATTTGCCCTCTCTGTGCCGTCATCGTTTTATTTCCTTATCAGTCCATGGCTTATCTGTCTGTTTGACATTTTATTTCTGCAATTTTTTGCTTGTGTGAACTGATGAATTTTTTTCTAGAAAGTTTTTGGCAGTAGTGTCATTTCAGTAAATCATTGGGGGTCTCAGTGATTCTTGGGGGGGCCTTAGTCTGCGTAACGTATTGTTTCTGCAGCAGTAACACTGTTTCACAAGTACAATTGAAAGGGAAAATCTAAAATCGTAAATCTTTGGCTGGTCCATAGACCTTTCCAGCCCCCTAATTGGTGCCACTGGTTTTTGGTAATGTATCTTTCAATACGAACTGATTAAAAAATGTTGTCTTAAAAGGTCAGAGACATTTATCGTAGCATGACTGTTTACAGTAAAATACCATTGGTAATTAAGACATTTCTTAAGTAGGCTATGGTGCTACAGGCTGTTTTCTGAGTACTAGTTAAAATGGATAGCAGTGTTGTGAGCCATCAGAGAATTCTCAGGGAAATTTATAGTGTCTAGATAGTGGTGACCCTGTTACAGGCCCGGTCTTTTCCATTGTAATCACAGTGTGTATGGTTGCATCTGACCAGCGAGGCTGAGCGACGACAAAACCCTACTGCGGTGATGGACGCTCTGCAAGTATTTGACAAGAAGCTACGCGAGCCACTCGGACAGAAGTACATGGGAGCAAGGTCAGTGGAGGATCTCTCAGCCGAGCCCGAGACCACACCAACGACCAAAGAACAGGACAAGAATGAGTTAGTTGCTGATAGCAATGGCATGCCCATCCTGCCACCAAAGAACAAGGATGCTGAAAATAAGCAGAAACCGGTCAGTGCCAAAGCTATTTAAACGAAACTTGTGGCTAGAAATCGCGGCTAGTATGTAAGCTGTGGTGTGTAAATTTATCAGAATAGGGCATATTTTATTTGTTAAAAAATTGTTTCGTTATTTCAAAGTCATCTGCGGGAGGGGCTCGACACTCATGAAGTGAGCTCATGACTCCTTTTTTCTCTAAAAGTCAAGATGATTGACAGAATTACATGCTAGTAAACTGTTACAGTTTGACTTAGACTGTTGATGGTTTGTTGCATGTAGATTTACGATGTTTTTATCCGGGCTCAGAATATTTTTCCTCGTAAGTATTTTGAGGTTTAGTGGTCTGCATTGCGGGCCACAACACAGTTTGAGTGTTATGCTGTGCGTGTTGTAGGAATCGGAGAAGAAGGAGGGTGGTGGTGGGGAGATGTCAGTGAAAAGACAGAAGCCACAGCAGACTAAGAAGAAGATGACGGATGCTGAGATCCATGCAGCATTGCGTTAGTGATTTACGTATCATAATACACCTGAGGCGCATCCGGCAGCTTAGCGGCTACGAGATTTCGGCTGCGATACGCTGTTAGCCGCTACGATTTTTCGTCAGATAACAATCTACGTTAGCGGCCAGCGCAGACAAACGTGACGTCATATTTCTCTACTAATAATGGCTGCTGCTTGTAATAGGCGAGTTTCGAGTAAAAATAGTAATTAAGAAAACAATTTTCCAATCTTTTTCATTTTATACTGTACGGTGACACATTTAGATCAGTGATTTTTCAGCTTTTGGCCAAACATTTATACATTCTGAAGCCCGGATGTTGACCTAAACTGTAACGTAGCGTAAAATTTTTACACTACCATAGGCTTGAAGCGGCTTGCTATAGCCGAGTGTCCAGTAGCGTAGCAGCTGCTAGCTGCTCATAGCTGCTAAGTTGCTGGACGCTTTTCTTGACTGACTGAGATAGTTTGCTGCTAGTTCTTTTAGTCTTCTGTAGGTTTATGAATAAGGAAGGGATGACCAGTTTTCTGCAGCAAATTTTCTCTAGATCTGGCATTCTGTTTATTAAGTTGATTGAGGATTTTGGGAAATTCCATTGAAACGGGCAACTACCACTGGTTGTCTCAAAATTCTGTGACAAGTGGAAAGATATGACGGTTACTACTGATTTTTTGTGCTTTGCAATTGATAACATTCAGGATTTTTTTTTATTGGGACACAGTGTAGTTATTAAGTGATCTGGAATGTGTGTGCCTCATGAAACTTTGTAGCAGCATTGTGCGCATCAAGTTGTAGATATGTTTAAGAGACTTTTAAAGTTGTTAAAATTACTCGTATCTTTAGCGCATTTGCCTCTCCATAGGCAGTAGCTATCAATAACAAATTCATCTGATCCAGCTTGTCAATAGTGGCGTTTTTCAACAGCTAACAGGGCGTGTCTGTTCTACCAGACTCCGCTCCTGTTGCCTTATTTGGATGCTCATCATTCAACTAGGTCAACCACTAATGCGATCTGCTTACCGAGATAAAACTGTGGTCGTAGTCATTCTACGGTAGTCTCATGATTTATGTCTGTTTTGGGCGTGTCTGTTGTTGTTTTGGTTTTTGTCATTGAACTAGGCCTAAATAGTTCGGTGGTTTTTATCATCTGTAACGTTGAACTGGATTAAAATATTCAATTATCTCTGTGCGTTAGAGCACGTTCATTTAATGTCGTTTGGCATGAATATGTAAATGAACATGACGTCAGCAGTGAACAGCCCCTCCTCGTTAGCTGTTGAAAAATGCCGCTATTGTCAACTTGCAGTGAGCATGAGCTCTTAGACAACAGGTTTACTGGCACAATGTTATTGTTTTATTGTGGCTGTTATGATTGAGTGAATAATGATTGAGTTGTCTGTTGATCTGCAGAGAAGCTGGTGTCTAGGGAAGATCCAAAGAGGAAGTATTCAGTGAAAAAGCGAGTCGGCTCTGGGTGAGTTAATGTGACTTTTCATCATAGTAAATTAAAGTAAAATATCTATCTGTAGAGTTTTTTATGTGCACAACTGTTTGTGTTTTTGTGTACTGTTTTCTAGCAGAAATTTTTGTTTCTGTATACAGTATATAATCACCTTATGTTTTCCTCATAATATGAATAAATTTTTTTCATCTGAAATCTGCTGTAATCTTCTGCATGTATGATCTAAGTGTGAGACTGATTTTGACAAATTTTTTATGACTGTTGCAGTAATATTGAGGTACTGGTTGATGTGGTAGTAGAGAGAGAGAGTATTTATTTGCCAAACACATTAACAAATAACAATATTGAAATACAATAATATACACTGAAGGCACACTGCCAGTAAAGCAAACGCTTGTTAATACTGGCTGTCCATAGAATTACAAATAATCACTAATCACAATGTAACAGTGTCCAGAAAAAGAGAGAGAAAACAAAAAAAAGTGCAGAAATCACTTTGTAACAATACAATTTATAACAATTTACTTAACCAGCCAGAAAATAACAATATTACACCTTAACACAGAGACATGCCATTGCAAAATAGTTAAATTTGGGTTTATACTTAAATGTAGTTATATTTTGTACATTTTTATGTGCGAGAGCTACCACTACTAGCTATAGCACATATTAGCTATGGTAATTCTGTCTGTCTGTCTGTCCATCTGTCTGTCCTGGTGTCGCATCCCAGTACCGATTGGAGGCCACGTGAGATAGAGACTTCGAGTTTTCACCGTATGAAAGCTTTATGTCTCTAGTATTTCATGACAGAATTTCATGCTGCTGTGTGAAGGGGGTCCTCATGAATGAGGGGAAGAAAGAGGAGCACCCCCCTCAAAAAAGGCATTATTCTACTGTTATTGGCTCATCTAACGTGAAAATGGTTGCAGATAGGCACAGACATGCTGCTTAACATAACAGGCACTGGTGACGAGCTTTTCAGGATTGTCAACATTGGTAACCTTGATTGACCTTGAACCCTAAATTAGGAGTTTTTAGTGATTTTTTGGCAGTTTTTGGCTGTAAAAGAGTGAATTGCGATGAAATGTATAGAGATAGACCAAGATTACCTGCAAACAGGAACTGCTATAGGCTCTTGTGCGTCTCATGAGCATTAGCTCAGATTTCTTGTTAATATCCTCTTCGACTTTATTCTACAAATTAGTTATTGCCCTAGAAACATAATAAAGACTAACAGAAGACAAGTGCAGATTATTTTTATTTCTTGTATCATGATAATGAATTTTATAGTTTTTGTTAGAATAATTATGTGGTAGTGATTACTGGTAGTACCTACTAGTGTATCGTATGTTTGCAGGGCATCCGGTACAGTCTGTGAGGCCAGCAATGTATACACGAGTGAACTGGTAGCGATCAAGAAGATGGACCTGGACCACCAGCCCAAGAAAGAGCTGATCATAACCGAGATAGAGGTGATGCATGAGTCGCAGCATCCAAACATTGTCAACTACATCGAGAGCTTCCTCGTGGGCAATGAATTGTGGGTTATTATGGAG
>Ga0209367_1003058_pt1 | contig 22513 bp, 14 predicted proteins | sample WorMetLIZISLAND2_FD_187412 | JGI IMG/M metagenome (GOLD analysis project Ga0209367, IMG submission 187412) | Marine gutless worms symbiont microbial communities from Max Planck institute for Marine Microbiology, Germany - Olavius geniculatus... ... | reverse complement strand
GTTGAGACAAGCAAGCTTGTATTCACGATGCATTATGACGTCAGCATTACATCACAACTAGCAAAGAATATTTAACTAACAGCCATATTTTGTCCATATATTTTGAATTAGCATTTCTTCAGCTACGTCTGGTAAAAATTTCGTGTAAATTGATCATCATTTGAGTGAATTATGAAAGAAATAAAAAGGGTGCCCGTTTTTTTGAAACACAGTGTAGAAAGTTGAAAACACATTTTAAAGGTATAATCAACAATAACTGCTGTCATGGCTAGCATAGAAATCTATTAGCCTGTTGTCAAAACAATTATTTATTTACTGTAGTGATAGAATGGCAACAACAGTTTTGTTACTTGAATACATTCGATTGTCAAATAATCGCAGTTTAACGGAATATTGGAATTTTTGCTTCATGGAATTTAGTAAATTAACATAAATTGACGTATTTGCATTAATTATTTTAACTCTCGTTAATTTTTTTGACGCGTGTTAATTTATTAATGCATTTAAGCGCTAATTTGACAGTTCTACTTACAAGTAATTGTTATTGCCCACATTTTCTAATTTTTGTGTAGAATATTTGTTGTCATAGTTATTTTAGACCTGTATATATGGTGGCTGTCAAACAATGGTGTCTATATTCTTCAAAGCTGTTTTTCCTTGCTCTTCTTTCTTTCCTCCTCATTTCTTTGTTTCTTTTTTTCCCATTTCTGTTTCTGATGCTTTTCAGTGGGGTCTGGGGCATAGCTCCAGCCACCATCAACATTCTGACCATGGATAACACGTTTTTGGAAGCAGTGTACAAAAAATGATGTTTTACAGGTTTTGCATTTTTCGTGTGAATGTCTGTTGAATTTTATGATGAAGCATTTGCTTCAAGGTTTCTGTGGTGTAGACTTCCCTTGCCTCAAGTGATTTCTGTGTTTGTTCATTGAAAGGTGAGACCAACTGTCATCATCATCATCATCATCATCGACACCATCGTCCATTAAGCCTGGACATCCACTCAGTCATGCCTGCGGACATTGATTCCACGCCATCTGTCGTCTCTGTGGCAGATCATGTTGAACATCTCACTCACTCTGCAATGGGTTGGTCATTAGCAGCATTGTTTTTTTCTATGACTGCAACAGACCGTTAACTAACAATATACAAGTAAAAATCTTGATCACAATGTCATGTTGTGGGGTGCAACATAAAATTACACTATAAACATTGGTCATCAGAGATTTTTGGCTGTTATAAAGTCCAAAGTTTTAATAGACTTAATTGATTGAAAAAGTTTGATTATTTTTAGCAATATTTTACATTGCAAGATAGTTTGCCAACATTATTATTACGGTCAGTTGAGTTTCTTAGTTTAGCTTAGTTAGTAAAACATTGGTCTCTGTCTACTAGGTTGCTTTACGCCATGCCCGGTTAGTGCTTAGATGGGTAGCTATCTGTCTGCTGGCTGCTAATCCACTTACTATATAACCGGCTATCTAGGTCAATTCAGCCAGACCATCCCATCATGCTAGGTGCGGTGAGTACCAGCAAAAGCTGGGGCATAAGGAGGCACACTGTGTGATGCATTAGTGCCGTATCTACGGTCTTGTAGTGTAAGCTGGTGTCTGGCTGAGGGCTGAAGGAGTTGAGATCAGCGCCGCCCTGTGGGCTTTACGACTCCAGAGGGACTTTTCATTATGAGCGTATTTGAGTGACAGAATCGGCTGACAGAGACAGACAGCTCTATGTATATGTTGTGTTTTGTGTTGCTGCAGGATTTGGTCTGCTGCACTTTGTCTGGCAGTTTCCGTCAAGTCCTCACATTCTGTTCTCACTACTCATTGGTCGGCCTGTCATAGTGCTCGGCTCCTCATATTCTGAGAAGCAGATTCGTGCTATTGTCAATGCACTGTGGACGTTCGTGCCTGGACATAAACAGTAAGGTTGCTCAGCATGTGTTGGGGCATTGTTGTCAGTCATATATAATGCTTTATACGCATTGATTTGCCAGTTGTTATTTTTCAGTGTTATCAGATGCGAGAGGCACACTGCTGTTGCTGTTGCAATGGCTTTGTGGTGCAACAGTTAGAGAGTTGGACTTCGATTAAGAAAATAGTGTTTTGACTCCTGGTCTAGTTGCAGTCAAATGGATACTACTTGGACATGTAAACCATTTTGACATTTGACTCATGTCAACTCAGCCTTCCATCCTTCCAGGGTAGCTAAGTCAGGTACCGGCTTGCCCAGCTTTGTTTAAGGGTATGTTTACCTATGTTGGATGGCAGATGATCTGATATGGCAGGTGATGCTCTGTAACTTTGAGATGGGTTTCCATGTGATGCGCTACAGACCCCTTTAATCATTTTATTTTTATACATGTCACTTGATGTATGCTGTATGTTGCAGTGAACATTGTCAAGTGTTACCGTGGACCACAGTGCCCCTGACACAAGCTAGTCTGCACAATATCAAACTGTGTGGCTTGGCACTGCCTGAGAAGAAAACTACTGATCATGCACTGTTCGGCGTCTCGAAGAAAATCCAAGTGAGACTTAATTCTACGCATTGAAACCACTTTACATAAACATTTTAAATTAAACACATTACATTTACATTAACCACTGTTTATGTAAAGCTTTTTGTTAAAAGTACTTTGTTAATTAAAGCACTTTCGTTAAAACTAATTTGTTATTTCAGCATTGTCTAATGCTTTTTATTTGCCAGCATACTTTTGCATCGTGTAGAATGGTGTGATTGATAAATTGGCTCTGATCTTGTTAATTTTATTTAACTGGTTATTTGCAGATGAACAAAGCAAGTAAAATATTTTAATCAGTTGATTTTTGAATTAATTCTCAGTCAGATAATGTTTGCATTATTATTTTTCACATCTTGAGCCAAGTATTGACATTTAAATGTGTAATTGTTATCCTCTAGATGACAGCGTTTTAACTTGCTCTAGTCATGTATTTATCACAAAAATGTTTAGAGCAAGATGCATAGCACTGTGAAGCAGTGGCGCTTGTGCTGTTCAGTTAATGCACTATCATAGCTGTAATTGATGTAATTTGTTCGTGCAGAACTATGTCACCATATTGAATATCAACAAGAAAACATTATGGAGCCCCAAATACACAGTACGCCACACTATTTGTCAGTAATGCTTTTCGTGCTGAGATGGCTTAGGTGAAAATTGTAAAACTGCATTGTGTACAAGTGTGATGTGCTGTTGATGCAGTATTTAGCTTACGATTGCTATGCGTATTTCGGAATGTTTGTGTTGAATTGCTGTTCTCTTTAAACATTCTGAAACAGATACCATAATTAATTATTTCAGTATGATAGAAGCTATCAGTATGATGAGTTTATTTCTGGTGTCATTTAATGCCTTATTTTATGTATTTTCAATTTTTATGATATCAATTTTTCCTCAGGCCCACATGTTACGTAGCAGTTATTGCAGTAGTCGTAGTTGGTTGTATTACAGTTGCACATACGTGTACAATATGCTCGAAATGTACGGACAAAAATACATCCAGTGGCAATAAAACAAACTCTTTGACCCTGTCTTATGCACGGCTGAGAGTTTATACATTGTTAAAAATGGCTTTGACTGTGAAATTTTTTTAAAATTTATATTTGATGGGTAAGACAAAGTGATGACTGCGATGTGTGTATAATGTTTCCAATGTAGCATTTAGATTGTTTTTCTGTGCAGGGAAATATGTTGGTGGAAATTGTGAATGCGAAAAAGCAGTTCACGTCAGACAGCACTTACATCTCTTACATCCACTGGTAATTAAACCGGATTCTTGTTCGCTGATTATGAGCTTGTGTCTAATCTGCTGTAGAGTGCGGTGACGTATAGTGCTTGTTATTTGCACATAATCATAGCCATATACAAGGGGTTTGCCGGTTGAAACCTCCAATGTGTCGGGAAGTTTTTTTAGTGCACAAAGACAAAACAAATGTCTGCTGTGCAGCTTTGTCAACAGATTTCAAAGAACAAGACACAGTTATTTGCATAGCATATTAATGAATGAAAGACATTGCCATGAAATGTGTTTTGAATGCTGTTAATGCATCAAAATATGAACCTCGCTGGGAGAGGTCCCAGCATCCACAGACCCCTTAGCAGGATTTTGGGAGACGAAAAAGGGACAGAAAGGGAAGGGAGGAGAATGGAAGAAGATTTTGTTCAATGTTTGTTTCCGTTATTTCTCTGACATGTGGGACACCAGGAAAGCATCCAGTCTGTAAATTCTTCTCTATTGATCTTCATTGTTATTTGAGATCTTTGAAGGACTTCGCTGAACACATCTTCACCATAGAGATCTGGCCAATTAAAATTTTAGTAGTAATACCAACAGTCCCCACTGTGATCGGCCGCTTTGATGTGGTGGTGGGGCTTAGTGCTTCGATGACCTGAAAGATTTCTAAAATCTGTAGGGTAGGAGCCAACAAAGAGCCAACCAAAGCATTTTGTTAGAACTGGTACATTATCACTGCTCACATGCTGATTAATTTTCAGCTTTTATGCCGATTTCAGCTTTACAGCCGTTTATGGCTTCACAGCTGTTTATCTATGGCTTTACAGCCGTCCGTGGTTTCACAGTTGTTTCCTGTAACCTTATGGTTACATTCGGGGACGCGCATTGATACAGCCTCAGTGCTGGGCAGGTGTAACAGCTTGCCCACCACGGAGGTAAGGTAAGGTAATATCAGGGGTATTCATTTCATATGTTGTCTTCGTAAGGTCCCCCAGTATTCTTTGCACATTAAATAGCTTGTATTTTTAGTGTGCCATTTTGTGTCAGTTATTGAAATAAAACTGTTTTTGCAGATTTAAATGTGGCTGTAACATGTTTGTTTAACAGCAAACTGTTTGAAATAGCAATGAAGGCGTACATATATTACCATCGACTGATGGTGGGAAAGTGTTCAAGTGGTGAAGAAAGGTTAGTGAAGCAGTTATATCTTTGGTGATGAGTCGAGTTTTGACTGCAGAGCTGCATAGGCAGATTGTTTTTACGCGCAACAGCATGTAATGCTTTGTGCGTCTTAGCCATCGTCTAGGTGTCCATCCGTCTGTCTCACCATGGCACTGTATCAGAATGGCAACACCTAGAACCATGAAATCTTCACTGTGGGCTGCTCCAAGGACTGTAATTTATCATGACAAAATTTCGTGCCCCTGGGTGAGAGGATACCCCTCGAATGATGGCATCAAAGGGGTACCCCTAAAAAGACTTTATTTTGCTGCTATAGGCTAGTTTAGTGTGAAAACTGTTGCAGATAGGTACAGACATGCTGCACATAATTACAAGCACTGGTGACTGGCTTTTTAGATTTATCAACATCGATGATCTTGAATGACTTTGAACCCCAAAAGAGGGGTTTTTTGTGAATTTTTCGTGATTTCAATCTGCAACACACGTTTTGAGAGTGAATTGCACCAAAATAGCTGGAGATAGACCTGGACAACCTGTGAAGAGGAACTGCTAAGGCTGTCATGCATCTCATGAGCTTTGCTCAAATTACTTGTATGCAAGAGTTTAAGTGTCAAATGAGCTGATTATGTGAATAGGCAAATAATTGATTTTGTTAGTTTGATTTCTCAGTCTTTCTGTTGCATCTTTTCTTTCTTCACTTCATCCAGAAATGGCAGTGTTATTTCACAGTGCCCTTAACTGGTCCGCAGAATGAAAGTTATAGTATGACTTTTGTCTAGCATTGTCTGCTTAACTGTCAGCAAACTTACTGTGATGTCTTATCATTATATTACCTCTATTGTTTTACCACTTTAATGATTCTATTTAGTGTTTACCTGCTTATTTTGTACGGTATGTTGAGCATTGTGCATATATTTAAATGTGACAGTGGAATTTAGCAGTTTTCTGCTCCTGTTGAAATAACAAATCTATCGCAAGCTCTTAGCTTAGGAGACTGGCACGCTCTACGCATGTCATGATGGTTATTGCGACTTACCATGTAGCCACAATACCGCCTGATTGGCACACCATAGTGCGTTATGATTTATGACCCTTCAAGGTCATCCAAGGTCAATGATTTTAATGTCATTTCAAAGCCAGTATGCAACTTCCTGTTAGTGATCAATAGCAATCTAAGCCCTATCTTGCTCCGTTTAGCCACAATTAACCCGTTACAGACGACGACGTCGATAGCAGCAGCTCACGCGAGCAGCTTGACCCAATGCATTGCAGAACCACATACACACATACGCTGTGTTGATTAGACGTGCCTGACTACTATGACTAGCTTAGCGCCAAGTGTGTGCCAGTCAATACTTATTAATCTTTTGCAGCTTAATACTATTTTTGTGTGCATTGTGCAGTCTGCGGGACGTGGCATTAACTATCAAGTCATCTGCAGGCAAATGCTCTAAGCTAGAACTGGCTGAAGATGACTTTCTGATAGTAAATGTACGTAAGCAAATTACACGTTGTTAGATTGACGATCCAGTGCTGCTTTCTGGTGAAAATGATATTTGTGGACTGGACATACTGATTGCAGTATACATGTAGTTACATCTGAATTTGTTAATATACATGCATATGTACACTTGATTGGTGCTGGTTGTATACATGTATTTGTGTCTGGTCTGACATGTTGCAGTTGCATTGGCTAGTGGCTTAGCAGTAGGTAGTCAGACTTGCAATTAAGCAATCATGTGTTTAACTTGGGGCTTGCTGTTTGAGGCGATCGATCGGTCGATTGCCTAAATCGATCGCCTAAATGCCCTTCAGGCGATCGATTTTTCAGTCGCCTACTTGCTGCTGCCAGCGGCCACGGTAAGATTTTTGGTCGACTGACGCAAATTTGCAGTATGTTTTCACTCTGCCGTCGTGTGGTAATAGAAAAGCAAACTTCAGCAGGCATAAGCGATACTAGAACTCTTTAAAAAGACACTCTTTTTCTACAATGTTTACGGTCATTGCGCACTTAGGAACCCAAAATTCGTAAAAATGCATTTTTGGTTAGGGCTCCACATCAGATTCTGTAAACCACTAGCTAATTTTTTTGAAAAAAATGAAGGAAAGAAGTTGGAAAAAAGAAAAGAAGTAGAAGCAAAAATAAATGGGTTGGTGCGACTTGGAGGCAATTGCTTCCTGGTGCTCAGGTGGAAGGGACCCCTGATGCCTGATCTTAGCATATAAACTATGTAGTGACATGACCCCATCATAATTTATTGCCTATTCGATCGCCTACCCCATGCGGCGCAATCTGTTTTTCAATTGCCTCTCATTTTCAAATGGCAAACCCTGGTTTAACTCCCAGTTCGCTTATTATCAAGCGATTACTGCTTGGATGGGTGACTGTTAAGCCATCTTGGTGTGTAATCAACCAAGAGGTCAACTCAGCCTCCATCCCTCCAGGGTAGATAAACCGAGCACTGGTCTGGTATTAGAGGGGTGCGTTCACCTGTGTCAGGTGGCAGGTAACACTATGTGATCACATATGGCAGGTGATGCTCTGTGAGTCTGAGATGCATTCCGTCTCGTAATGTGATTCTGTTCATCGTTGTATTTGCAGTACTTTGTGGAAGTTGTGATGAAGCAACAACAGCTGCAGTCGACACATGATTCAGGTTGACACATTGCACTTTGTACTCGCTGTTTATCCGTTTTTGTTTTTCTGTCCATTTTGTGACTTGTGTCTGGAATTAAAAAGTCAGACAAAATTGAAATTTGTTGCACAGATTGAATGGTCATTTTCTATGCCATGTTTTGAAAATTAATTTTCTATTTAATAGCTCTTGCAGAACTTATGTAACTTGTGCAAACACTTTAGTTGAACAAAAGCTGATTATTATACATCGGAAAACATTTCGTCCTTTGTAACAAATTTTTTATGTTATGCTGTGTTTGTATACTGTTGCGTAGATGGTGAGAAAGACCTGTGTCATCTCAGACAGATGCATTGTCATACTTTCAACTTGTGATTCACGTAAGAGAAGTTTTTTCAACAATGTGTAACAGTTTACAATATGTATATTTTTGCAATATGTATATTGATTAGGTCAGACACTAATTCCTTCTTTTCTGATTCCAATCTTAAAAGTTATTTGCCCATGAATTCTCACCACACAGACTGCTGGAACGCATTGATGTTGGTATATATCTTGATTAAGTTGATTAAGTTTCTATTTTTTAGTTTTTAGTGAATTTTCTGCTTTGCCTACATGATGTAGAATAATCCATTTCAAACACAGCAACCAACATCAGTAGTGATCTTTTAATTCACCCACTGCTGTAGAGACTTGTTTCAGGTGTGATGGGATCTTTAATGATTGCTGAATTTCAATTTTACTGCAGTGTACATCGGTTAAAGAATTCTGAAAATAAGTCAGTACTTGATGCAATTATGACCAAAGCTTACTTTGATTTGGCCACTATGTACGTATACCTGTACTACTTATTGATATGTACGTATGTTTGGGTGACAGGCAGCAATCTGTTGGCTTGATTCAGTGACTGATGTTGGTTCTGGGCTGGAGGTTTCTTCTCATTTCACCAGCTGCCATCTTCAGATGCCACTGCAGTTAAAACATTATTGACTGTAGCCATGCTGTTTATTCATCTTTACTCGTTTTCAGTATTGCTGCACTGAGCACTCGTTTTTATTCCTTAGACAACTTACATTCTTTGCAGTCATGTGGTTAAATACTGACTGTAGCATTGGTTGTGTGTCAATTTGCATATGACCAATATCATTTAATGTCTTTCGTCCACTATTAGCTTGTACTGCACAATACATTTGGTGTACATGCAGTGTTAACTTTGTTAAGTTGTCAAATTTTCCATCTGTAATATTGATGTTTAGTGGGTTACTTGGAAGAACTAAGTGAACTAATGATTAGCTCGGGGTCTTCACTTCTTAAAGCCCCATCATTGGCAACCTAGTATAGGAGTAGTAGGGTAGGGAACATGCTCAAATTTTGGCTGATACAGAAGTCGGCTGACTGTACACAGCTGAAAACGTGCAATATCTCTGAAACATGGCAGTATAGGACCTTCAGACATAATGACCTTCGATGACCTTGAACTGCCATTATGCTCTCCATCGCACAAGTCATGCGTCTTTGGAAGCCCACCAAGAAAATTTCAATAAAGATGGACCCTCACTCTCAGCAGCCACTCTCTGGCCATTGAATCAAAAAAGATTGCAGCATCCTGCAGCTTAAACATAGTTTTGTCATTACAACTAGTAAGCTAACCAAACTCAGGACTGTACAGAATATGCTGTCAAACTGTCTGACTGGGGTCAAACTCCATCACTGGAATTTGCTGGATAAAGCTGTACGAAATCTTGAAATGAGGATGTTGTGGCTTTTATAGGCCTTTGGTTTGATGTTTGTGTGCTGTACAACTTGATGTGGACTTTCAACTTGCTGTGCATTTATCATACTTGTTGATACAGCAGCAAATCCATAACAAATCAAAGCAAATGGAGTATGCGCCTAAGCAGCAATTGCTGTACCAAAACCATTTAAGGATCATATATACCGATGATGTTTTTTTTTTATATATGGCATGACATTTTGTTCTATTGTGTCTAACTGTGTATAATCATGTTATTTTTGATTTGTTTGATGCTGTGCAAGTTCATTTGTGTACTGGTGTCGTGGAAAATTTGTCGCACCTGGAAAATTCTTCTCACCTTTATATTCTCCTAATGTAACTAACCCTAACCCTAGCCTTAATCCTAACCCTAATCTTAACCCTACCCCTTACCCATACTGTTGCATGTGGAAATTATTTTCCGGTGCAACAAATTTTCTGCTACACCGGTACTGCACATCAGTGTACTGTACTGCAATAATGTTTCGTTGTTATTCCGTTTGTTTAAACCTGCTTTGCTGTATGTCACCACAGGACACACATTGTTATCTTTTTTAATCTTGTTATGTTATTATTTACTTTATAGGATTTGTAATATGATGTACAGTACTAATTTGGTACTGTTTGATATATTTGCAATTGTTTTTATGTATTAAATTATTTTTCTGTTCATGATTACAGTTTAGTAACAGATGCATATTTTTATTATTTGTATCAATCTCCAGAGTGGACGGTTCTGAGCCAAGTCAACTGCAACTTACAGAGTTGTCATACAGAGCCCTGATTAACCTGACTATTTTATCTGGTATCCCCAGCCTTGTCAATAGTAACCATAGTGAAGAACGACTATGTGAATCGAAGGCAGCACGTAAATCGACATAGGCTGCATAAGTCGGAAAAAAAAACCGTTAAATAAAAATATTACGGATAGAAATATATCCTTATGCGGTTCACATTCGCACACTGTGATTACGAATACACTTTTTCATTTGTTCATGGTCTGATCTATGTTAAGTGTAGACTCGCAACATGTATGCCCCATGTCAAAAAGACGGAAAAAGTATAAACACTGCATAATGATTAACGAATCAGATTCAGCATGAGTGGTTTTATCTATTATTTCAAACATGTGAACAGTAGATGTTTAAAACAAAAAAAACCATAAACAAGCAGAGGTTAATTTCAGTGGGAATGAGTAGGACTGGGAATGGAATTCTGACACTTTGTTTTCTAGTAAGACAATCATTACCGGACATCTTTCGGTGTAAATCAGAAACTGTATTTGAATAGACAGATTAACTTCATACAACTGATGAGCAGACAATTTCCAGTTCAAATTTTATAACGCAACCAAGTTCACAATTCACTAATTAAAAACTAATTTTCGGCTGAGGCTGTGGTCAATATGCCATTGGGGCGCTAACAGGGTGATCCAGACCATTAGCAAATTATAACAAGGAGGGGGGAAGACAGAGCGAGGAGCAAGGAGGTGGAGGTAGTGTTCCGAAACTTATTTTAAAATCAACTAAGCACTGGGGCTAATACGCTGCAGGGCAGAACATAAATTATCAACGTGCTGCTTCAGTGTATGGTTTGGTGCAACATCAATAAATATAGCATTATCAAAGAACGACCTGGTGCTGAGGAAAGTAATGCGAGAATAACAAGTGCCCAAGAATAACGAGTGTCGCAGTTTACAAATGGCGTTCAGTCCACACTGCATAGGGATGCCAGTTATATGCAGATATAACCCGCATATCACATATTTTTTCTCATATAATGGCATTTTCAAAATCGCATGTGCGAAAATTATGCCGTATGCGCAAAAATTCGCATATATGCCGCATATTTCCGCATATACATTCGCATTTTTCAGCATTTTCTTTGTCCAATGTTGTTTTAAGACCTTTAAATATTTTGGCGGCAGATGACTGCCGATACTTACAATTAGTTGAATAAATTGAAGTTGAAAATGTCAAAACTGTGCAGAATAGGCCTATTAATGATCACAATTATGATTCTCCATCACTCATTTTTCTGCATATTTTGCCTCAAAAAGTTCTGCATATTTTAAGAAAATTCTCTGCTATAAACCGGCATCCCTAACTGCAAATTTTAGAGTATTCATCACTACACAGTACACACTGGCATCAGTTGTCATAATGACTGGCTATGACGTTAAGATCATGCATATCTGTTTGGTCCAAGCAAGTGGTCCAAGAATCCTTGCATTGACAACTGACATCACCGGGCGTAGAATTGTATTTTATGCTTTCTATGTGCCACATCGACGGCAACAATTATGTATTAAACGTGGTGCTTTTGACAATGGTTGTGTGAGGGGAATATCAGCTAAAAACATGAATGTGGCGCACTGTCTATCTACCCTGTCGATTAGATGTTGGTGCAAATGATATTCCAAACATCTTTGAACAGATTCACTGGCAACAGCAACTAATAACCAACATTAATTCTCCAAAATACATGGTGTTTTCTGTGGCAAACAGAAATTGTTCCGAGGAAGACAACAGCGATTGTAGGAAAGTCAACAAATCGATAAATAAATGTTCTATTTCGGCTTATTGACATGTTAAACATGTAAATGAACTGCAAGGTTAACAGTGCAAATAACAAACAGTTGCAATGCAAATTTACATACATGCAATATTCATAGCTGAACACAATATTCGAGTAACGGCAAACAGACTTCAGACCAAATCGATGGCAGCGTTTGGTTCTGGTAAGTCGGAGACGTGTTCAAACAGTTTGTTGAGGTCGCCAATTGTCAGCGTCGTTTGTTCAGCATCATGACACTGCAGCGGCATGTTCACTGTTTGCAGCAAGCTGTGCATTCGCTCCTCTATTGTTCCCCGCACCAGGAACCGATGAACAGTTGTCGGCCTACAGCAGAATACACATTTTGTACCACAAGTAAAACTCAGTCTGCCAGTGACTACACAAGTTTGGAGGCAACAGCTGTGTTCTGTCATGTTACATGATGCAATTTTGACCAACAGTGCTCTTGCCCTTCATAGACCAAAACTAGTAACATGTTGAGCAAGTGCAGACATGATATGCAGCCATCTGCCTACAGCTGTGCAACCGCAACCTGGTGTACTAATGTCGGTTTCTCTGTGCCTTTTTGCAAAGAGCAAATAATATGGCTTATTAGAATGGCTGAATAATAAAACAACAAAAATCGTCATAAATCTATCAGGGCAGTCAAACACTGTAGAGAAGTATACTTGAAGAAACAGTTGAATATCTGGTGTTCCAGTGTCCGGCCCACGATCAGGCCAGCAGGGACATGTGACCAGGAGACTCTTTTACAACAGACCCGCAACGCCGCTGGAGCTACATGGAACAGATTGGAGCGGTGACCCGCCCCCCTGACCAGGAATGAGAGACAGAGAGTATACTTGACGGACTGTTACACAAGTTACACAACTACTGTATACAGCACTAGATACAAAAAAGTCTAAACTGACCGCGTTTGTCCGATGCGGTGAACTCGGCCGATGGCCTGCAGCTCCTGTGCAGAGTTCAGCACAGGTTCAACTAGCAGAACATGGGTAGCTTCAATCAGATTGAGGCCGTTTGCACCGGAATGAATCGGCAGCAGAAGAACACTCACTTCACGATCGGCTTTGAAACTCTGCAGATTCTCCTGAACCAACATCAACTTTGGTTATTAATTACACCCTATAAGTAGTTGGCGGCGTGGTGTAGTGGTAACGCATTGAGTCAAATCAATGAAGTTAGTCTACGGCGGGGCCGGTTAGTACTTGGACTGTCCATGGTACAAAGCCAAGCCAACTAGGTCGACACAGCCTTCTACCCTCCATGGGATGGTGGGCCCTGTGGTCCAGTCGGATAAAGGCGCTGGCTGTTAATTAGAGCCGGCCATCTGGCCGACTTGGTTTGTATGCTAGCTTAATTGGGTCTAACCCTCGCCAGCTCAAAGCGCCAAAAATAGATGAGCTCCCTTGCAAAGGACCTAGCTGTCTATGCGAATCTTCTTCTTACAAGTAGCACTATGTCTGCAGTGGTATAACAGGTTGTTAACTCCATGGGTGCACTCAAGCGTGACTAAACTAACAACAGTGCAGGTTACACAGCCAACTGCCAGTGACCATGCAACAAGTGTGTTAAATCTCAGTTTGGACTAGAAGGCGCTCGTGAGAGTGCATATCTTTGCCAAGTGAAGTGATGTAAACACAAAAAAGGGGAGGCAAAAGGAAGAGCCACTTTGCTGCAGGGGAAGGAGGTTAATGTAATAGCCGGCGTTGCTGCTTGCGCTGTTGGTGCAATGATGTTGTTGCTATTATTAGTCATCGTGTACATAAACAAACAGACACACGGAATGACGGATAGAATAACCAAACTCTTAAATCTCCTCCAATGTTCACTACATTAAATATAAAAGATCATTTGACACTCACATTTCCTACTCCAAATCACGGTTTAAAATAATACCTGCTAATAATAACAATAACTCTTGACGTCTAATATGAAAGCTCACATGAACAGAAACTAGTTCATAATTTTACTTCCGTTTAATTTTACTCAGCAAATTCAGTTGAACCAACAGCACAGGATTTTTGGTAAGCTGTCAGCAAATACAATGCAGGAACAATATCTGCAACCAATTACACTGTATTCAGGTGAAGAGTGCATGCCTAGAATGTCATCAATATCTGTGTTACAGCAATGCTGACATCAATATGAACTCATGCCTATGACACTAGTATTATTATTATTATTATTATTATTGAGGAACAGATTAAAGTGACATTGTCACATCAAACGACACTGCAGGGGCACTGTTCATAAATTATGCTAAGTATGTTGCGAGCACTAGCTAATAAGTGTCAGATTATCGGTAGCAGGTCACAAGTCAGTCCAGAAATGACTGGCAAAAAAGATGCACTTTTTTCTCTCGCTGAAACTGCAGCAGTGAGTTGGTGGGTCTCGTCACAGGCGGCACACTGTTCCAGGCTTGAGCTGCTGCCACTGGAAATGCCCAGTCCCCGATGGTAGAGCGTCGCTCATGATGGGAATTATTAAAGCAGCAACTTTAAGTGGCATTTCATACAAAAATAGCAAATAAAAGCAGTAACCTCAAATTTTCGAGATGAATGCAGCATGCGATATGTGATGTCGTTGTCATTCAATGCATCTGCCAATATGTCCAGCACTTCTTGCCACTGCCACAACCATCAGCAGCATACAGTATATCAGATCTTATTAGCTTAAAGTCTACGGTCTACGTTCACACAATTATGTCTTTAGATCCCATAAACATCATTTTTTTCTCTCAAACCGCCCTACTCTGTGCTTTGTAACCAGCAAAATGACTGGTTCCAACACCACGTGGAAATGTAGTAAGTTTGTAAGCACAAACCGTAGAGAAGACCAGTGACTTGCTGTTCTGTTCAGCAGCATGTATTTGCAACAGACAACGAACAACGCCTTCTATCTTGGTTGAATGATCCCCCTGCAACATGACATTTGCATTTGCATTAGCTTATCTGCAATATTATCAACGAACTCATAGCAAAAAAGGTACATGTAAATTATTCAAATAACAACATAATCTAAAACCACTGTGTAAATTTGCTCTTAGTAGTACACACGTGCAAATAAACTTGGCTCTTTTCTAAGTACACAAATAATACAAATGTTATGTTTGATCTCTGTCAACGACAAAAACACTGGTTCAAGGCCAGACAAAAAACAACACTTTTTCTCAGTCAAGAGCTCATAAGTAACACACTGCTATTAGTTTGAAAAATGTTGCAATCGGAAAAGATGTGACTTATATTCACTAACATTCTGTTAGCGCTATCACACTTAACTTGACTTCAATATCCACACTACAAAAAATCAGAAGTGGGATATGAAATATCTGATTACCTTATTAATGAATCAAATTAACTGATACACTTGCTTTTTCACATGTTGTTTTTTAGTGTCGAATAATTTCATCAGTAATATTTGTTTCATATTCATTACTGTGACAAGTCGCAATATGTTGGTTTTGCTCCGATTTACCTTGACTTGTATATCCATGTTAGCAGCAGTTGCATCCATGGATGTATTTGCATGTCTCATTGACACGTATGAGATGTCAGCGTGGGCTGTCGACTGCCGACAAACTGCACAGTTAAGAACTTTGCTCGATCGACTCTGACATGACTTCATGATGAGTTGTGGCATGCACGCGAGACAGTAGCAGTGACCGCACTGCAGCACGCTCCACTACAGCCAAACAAACATAAGCACAAATAAACCTCCAGCAGCAGTCACCGCAATTTTTATATGACAATTTCGTGCCACATGCTTTTATACAGATTTTACGCTTTATCCCAGTTAACACGGATGTATTTTTGTTAGATTTTTATTGCATCATCTTTGTATGTCTGACGGTACAACCAACAGAGCAGGCATTGCATCAAATGAATGCTTCTGTTTAACTATGGTGGCACCAGACAAATTTTTGCCAGATACTTAAGTTTGCCAATTTAAAAAATGGCCAAATACGGTTGCATTTCTTTAAGCGATGACACAGCTGGATTACCTGCTTAAATGATACTGCAACTACGAGTTTTGAGTGAAGTGCGTACTAAGTACGTAGTTTAATGAGACTTAAATTTAAGTTCAGCTGGTGCAATGTACCCTTACAGAATAGCAGCCAGATACGATTAACTGACACATAGCACATGCTGGTGGCTTGGTGATGTAACGCTGGAATGCTGGACTTGCGATTGAGGTCGTTGGTTCGACTCCAAGTCAGGATGCTGTCAAGTCCTTAGTTCTTGGATGCAGACATGTAAACCACCTCAGTATAACCAACACTAAAATCAACTCAGCCTTCTATCCTTCTCGGGTAGGAAAATCAAGTACCAGCCTCTGTCGGACTGAGATTGAGGCGAGGCGCATTCGCCTGTGTCCGGTGGCAGGTGACACTGCTTGATCCCAAACAGCAGCTTTGAGATAGATTTTCCATAACAGCTATATCCTTTAAACCGTAAAAACCTAAACGTGCATAGATCTATGTGCGCTAAACTAGAGCCAGGGCAAACTAGAGACCTTAGTTCCGAGGTTCTGGTTACAGACTGGACATGGATCTGGATTCTCAGCTGACTCCAGGCTATCACGAGCCTACATAAACAAACAACACCATCTCAGTCACTTTAAAACTTCTGCCAATATCTCTAAACTTGCCTGTTCAAAAAATTTTACCCAGACATCGTTGTCTAAACCTGCAGTTACCATTTAATGTTCAAATAACCCCACTATTAAAGACAATCTGAATGACTGACTGCTTGACTGATCATAGACAGTACAAACAGCAGCAGTAAGTGACAACTCAGCCTCAGTTAACACTAACTATAGAAGCATAGTACCGGAGCTTCAAAGCCCCAATGATGTCAAAATGTAACAAAAATGAACGAAACAAATGAAACAATATGATTTAGCTTTGCACATCAGAAACAACGCAAAAACTACAAAGACGAGGAGTCATCTGTGTACCACATGACAATCAGTTTGCCGTAGCAACATCTAGCAGTAAATAGAAATCGTTCTAATGAAGACAGCAGCAGATGCAAAAACATTAACAACTTATATAATTAAGGCAGTAGTTTAATTAATTTATACAGCTTGCAAAGTATAACATCTGTGTAACATACATGCTGAATAAAAAATAATTAGATCATACAGAAAAAAACAGTACAGAATGTGTAACTGAGAAAACAAAAAATTTCTTCTAAAAACACTGCAAGCTTCCGCTGCCTTGGAGTGGGTGATCAAAGAAGGGGGAATTATGGGGGATGTATTATTCGAGTATAACTACTGACCTTTGCCAAGTTCTTCAGGTAGCTAAGTTGTCCTCGTTTCACTGTCAGTTCATGGCAAGCGACAACTTTGTCTGAGATGAACTTGAGCCGACGAGCCTCAAACTGAACGCAGTAATGCCAGCAACGAACTTAACATTCAGAATTCATAATCAAACAAATTCAAGCTGCTGTATCTTTAGCCTGGTTCAAACATTATCAGCACCTATGGTACTGGTTTACATTGCATCATAAAAAAACTACAATTTTGGCTAATAAATTTTAGAGTTTCCTAATGTTGCACGTTGCATAAGTCTTCCAACAACAGGCTCAAAACTAAACTCCACCTACCACACCTAGAACAGGTCAGCATAGCGCTTTTGATTCACAATAACAATGTAATAACAGCACTATACCAAATTGGTTTTACATTACATTACCGATACATACTACCGCTCATACTATAACTCAAGAATCTATCAGGCCCCTGAGCCAGTAATTACCTCTAGAGGTTCAACAATGTTGGACGGTGGCGGATCAGCAAGTGGCTCATTGACTTCACGTAGACGCATGCGACACACGGCCATGTTAAGTTCATCAATGGCTGTCACACGTTCCCGCAGTGCCATCCAGACTGGGCGGAGACACTACGCAATCACAGCATAGAATGTCTTCAAACATTCATCGATAAGAACCTGTGTATGCATGTGCATGCAACGCATGGCCATGTTGAATTCATCAGTGACTGTGTAACGGTAAGACATTGGACATGAGATCGTGAAATCGTGGTTCCACTCCGGTCTGGTCGCTATCAAGTGGTTACTACTTGGATAGTGACTGTCTGAGAACAAAGAAAACATACTTGTTACATAACCAACACCTAGGCCAACTCAGCCATCCTTCTGCGGTAAGTAAACTGAGTAGCAGCCAGTCTGGCTGGGGTTGCAGAGGGGAAAGTCCACTTGTGTTGGGTGGCAGATAACACTGTGTGATCTCATATGGCAGATGATGCTTTGTAGTTTTGAAGTGGGCTTCTTACAAAAAGCTATACTCTCTAAATCTTCAATTTCACACCACATATCCCCACAGTGGCATCCACACCAACAACACAGGCAATACATGAACTTACTAACACAGAACCGGTCATCATAGCACCAATATATAACAGAGCCAATACATGACACGCTACCACAGTGCCAGCCACGCAAAGACAGCACAAAATCACATCACTGCAGCACCAACACATGAAACTTCTAACATTCGCCAGTTCCTGGCATCGCATAGTAGTAACATGTTGCTCACTCTATGTGACAGGTGACTCTCAGTAGGAAGGCGAGCTATTTCGGACAACAACTCATAAACAGAGACCATAAACTACACAAACCCAACAAATACAGGCAGACAATTTCAGCGAAAATGCAAATATGCTCACCTTGAATTCATCTTTCAGAGCATTAAATATGTCCATCGCCAGCTGTCCACAATCAATGTGTTTCTTCTCACCTGTACACATGGTCACGGGTGACTCAGCCACGACCACGCAGTTATGCTGCTATAGCTCCATGTACAGACACTATCTACTTTGCAAAGTACTAGTGCTGCTGACCAGCTAAAACTGCATTACTAAATTTTTGATTCAAATCATACTCACAAATCACCCACTAGCACTTATAAATCAAATCATAATCAGTCATTTCAAACTGATCTAAATCAAATTACGGAAAATTTGATTTAAATCAATAGATCATTGCGCAAGAATAAAAGAACACGTGACCGACAAAATACAATAAAATCACCGTCAATCAAAAATTCTAACTGACAAGAACCTGCAAAGGTTTTGGCAAAGGTGAGTATTGTCTTGAGTGCCTTCTCGGTGTCACTAGCAGCCCATGTGACCTGGTGCTTGGTTGACACTTCAACGTTGACTGAGGAAGTTGTAGCCTCGGCCCGAAGTGATGATGTCTCAACAAGACCTCTGGGAACACAGTAAATCACAAATCAAACTTAATAAGTTTCATAAATTCACCAAAATACAACCTTTTATTACGACACAAAATAAATAAAATAAATGCCGTCACTCAAACAGTAATTTAGCAATTCTGGCTACTGCAACAGACGTTACTAATTGTCCGTCTGCTTGTCTAAAGTGTGTGCTGCTTGCAGCATGAGGAGTGTTTCGAGACATGGTGCACGTTTTAGTGTTTTGCTACGATAAGAGTGCGTTCTGCGACATGATACATTGCAGTGTTGTAGTGCTACATCTGGTGTTCTAGTTGGCTGTTCTGGTTTGCTGATTTAATGCAAGTTTTATCCGTCATTGACACTCGATGTTTCTTGCTGTGTGCTGACAATGTGCTGGCCGGCATGGACTTGGACATGCACAACGCGAGGTCAGGCTGCAATGGCCAGGCGTACGCGTGTCTGCAATTGTATGCATTCGACCGTGATGATGTGCCTTGTTGACCAGCGTGCACAAGACGTACACCTGCCGATTCCTGTGCAATGATGAATCGTGGAAGCCAACCGACAACGTCATCAGCAAACGTCAGCGTTAACCATCAAAGAATCTACCATCTGATGACTTGAACAGTTTCCACCAGCACTGTCATCGCAAAACTTGTCGCAGTTCACCTCTAGTGGACACTATGAACATGCAGTATTCACACTCGATCGACCACCAAGCGCATTAAAGGTTAATGTTAACGATGATGCGCTATACAAATTCACGTTTGACTTGACTTGACCTGTCTGCCACATTTACGAACCCTGCTGCAGCCACTAGACAAAATCAGATGCCATTCTGTAGGAGCAAGTAACCTAACATTACAGTAGACAGGGGTCCAGACCCAAACAGTAAGAGGAGATTCAGAGCCTTGAACCCCAAGCTGCAGCCAAACCAACACGCAACTTCCTGTCACTCAACCAAACTAGTGTCTTTTTATATGGCTACAGGCCCAGAAACTTCTTTTTGGTTCATCAGTTACCTTCACAATGGTTTGCTGCAGACCGAACCACACTGTGACTAGGTAATGTGCTTCTGGTATTCAAATCATTTACCAGCTCTGCTACACAGGCTGCTATACACAGCCCCAAATACTGTAAACTCAGTTTTTGATTAGTATGGATAGCAATTTTCTAGTCGAGAATAGCGTCATTAAAGTTGCAAATCTTTGCTGCTGTATGTCCTATTGTTGGCCTTCTGCTACGCCATTCACTCGATCAGTTATACAAGATTCATTAAAACGCTTAAAAAAATCCAATTAAATAGTTGGCATCTTTCTATAGAAATACCTATCTCTTGGCTCTCAAAGCATCAAACGACAAATTCTAAATCAATAATGTTAAATTAATCTTCTAACAATTATTTTAACAAAAAGTGGCTGAAAACATGGTACTACAATAGTATAAAATGCAACTTCATACAATCAGTGCCCATTTACCTATCTGTGCTGTAGAACAACTTCGCTTCATAGCTGTGCAAGTATTTTTCAGCCAAACAAAATGCACATCTAAATCAACACAAAATTAAACTTACACATAGAATGCATTTAGTGACAGCTATTTATGTAAATCTGCTACTGTGCAACTCTATACATAAACATACAATGTACATACATGCATAATGCATACACAAAAAAATTTACTAGCCATTTACTTCAGCTAGTCAGTGGTCGCTAAAGTACTCCTAAAAACCTATGGAGACTACTGCAGTAATATATCTAGAGCCTTTCCTGTCACTAATATGACAGCATTAAACATACAATAAGACAACCTATCTGTACTTCATACAAAAGACGTTTTCATCCTTCAAGCTTTTTAGTCACAGATCCAATTCAGCTTAATTAATCCACATATCATAATCTCAGTTCAATACTAGTAGTAATACGACAGACATGATAATCTTTACGATGCTGTCATCGTGGCACCACAACTGCAAGAGTTCACCCGGTTCATCGAATAAATGCAGAACAGCAACGAGCAGCCAGGCACCTTGGAAAAAGCTGATCATCCTGAGCCACACGTTGCCTAAACTGGCCGCAACAATTGTACATTTACTACTGTCATTTATTACCATGCAGCTCAAAAGCTGATACTCATTTTGCCATCTGATGGATAGTACAAGGCTGAGTTAACCTGATAGCTGATTAAATATCAAGACGGTTTACCTGCCAGCAGACAGTCACCCAGGTAGTAACTAAGCCTGGTGAACAGTAATTCTGCTGAGCAACCAATACCAATGTCATCAATATTTTAAAACCACCAGAAACGAATGGTCGAAATCATCAATATTTAGACAATCGGTTACTTTGGGAACTGGAAGTTGACAGGGGGTCGTAGGCAGCACTGCGTAACTTCATCAACAAGAAGTTGGGGATCGGTCGAATGTAACTTGTCCAAGTTTTCCACGATGCAGTCGTAAGCCGCATCCAACTGCTGCAGCTGGTCACTGAGCAAATACTGCAGGCCTTGCACAGTGTTGAACCTACATCAACAAAGCATGTGCCAGTGATACAAAGGACTGCTGATGAAGCTGCTAGGAATGCTGAAGAGCATCCAAGCAGGCATCTGCTAATGAAACCAAGATTGCTACTCAAACGTCGATGCAAGTCAACCACAGTCCTTGTATCACCGAACTCTTTGCAACAAATGTGCCTTGCCACTACTAGAATGCTAATGATCATTATACCACAATCGAGCTTGCACTGCCTATCTCCAGCACTAAATATGCTGTCGATAAACATGCCGATAACTCCAGATGCACTCAAACATGATCAAACAAATAACAGTGTAGACTCTAGCATACACTACTAACTGTTGGCAACCGTAACATAAGTGTGTTGAACCACTATTTGAAGTACAGAAGATTCAATTCCAGTCCATAATTTAACATACATTTGAGCAATTGCAATATTATACTGAGCTGTAAGCCACATACTGCACAGATTATTATTAAATCACAAATCACAATAACACAAACTTGTTAGCCATGTTAACTTTCTTATCATCAATATTATCAAGCAGATCCTCCTTGACTCGAGCAACAAGCTGAAAGTCGAGCTGTGCATAGATCACTGATTGCAAAAGCTCCGCCCACCAATCTCTGCCGTCTCCAATCTACAGCGATATCATACAGATCAACTCAGCCTCCTAACCCTGGCGGGATGAAAAATTCAAGCTGAGCGTAGATCACTGACTCTGCCTATTAATCTCAACCATCCCCAATCATATCATCGACATACCGAAGAAGGATATCGTAATCATTGCAGGTGACTGGAATGCAAAGGTTGGAAGAGACAACAATGGATGGGAGAGAGTCATGGGTAACTT
>Ga0209367_1003057_pt1 | contig 22514 bp, 12 predicted proteins | sample WorMetLIZISLAND2_FD_187412 | JGI IMG/M metagenome (GOLD analysis project Ga0209367, IMG submission 187412) | Marine gutless worms symbiont microbial communities from Max Planck institute for Marine Microbiology, Germany - Olavius geniculatus... ... | reverse complement strand
GCACCATCGACAGTCCCACAGCTAGCAACGAAAACGATATACCACAGAAGATAACATTTCATACTACTAGGAATGTTTTTGTAACACAGTCTGTTACTTATCAAAGAACTATCGGTGATCAAAAAGCAATGTTTTACATGTAACATAATGAAATATTTTCATAATTTCAATGCTACTGCACCTAGAGATAGGACGAACTTTGTATTCACATTCGACAACATGCGCATATTGACCACATTTCAGCTATTCAATATTCGATGAATAGTTGGTGGCACTTCTGTCGAATGCGAATATTTCATTTTATGAAACTTGACTGAATGTAACTAAACTTTAGACAGAAGATACTGACACTCTGGATGTTTCATTTTTTGGGGCTGTGGCAAAGTGCAGACCTGCGGTCCGCAGGTCTGACCAACGGGTAAACTGCAGACCAAAACTTGCGGACCGCCAGTGCGGACCAGTGAGTAAACTGCAGCCCACTAAAATGCGAACCCCGCGCAATCGAACGCCTAATGAGAGATGAGCTCACTATAGCGCTCATGTTTTAGGCCCCTGTCTAAGCGTTTACTGCTGCAATGCAGGCAATTGTAAGTGTAAAAAGTTTGTTTAACTTAATATAATTTATGATACGCCTACTTTGCAAACGTGGTCCGCCTTTAGCCCTTTAACCTGTGTGATTCCACATGGCAGGTGGCGCTCCGTAGTTCTGAAATTGACGTATATAGATAATGCAGACCTGCAGACCGACCATCGGGTAAACTGCAGATCTGGTCCGCAGGTTTGGTCCGCAGTTTACCCTTGATTGACTTAACTGAACTTTGCTTTAGATACCGATTTTTTTCTGACTGAACACTGATCAACTACTCTGGATGTTTCACTTTATTCAAATACAAATGTAGTGAAGTTTCCTTGAGGCTGAATAACTATTTGCATTCGTATTCGCTATTCGACAAATAGTAAATTTAATATTCGCATTCAGCAAATGTGAATATTTTCTGGCTTCGTCACATCTCTAACTGCACCTCTGAGGCAAGGCTTATTCGCTGCCACTAAAAGTATGGTACATAAAAAGTTCAAACTTAATTCAAACTGCTGCAAGCAAGGTTTTGATAAATAAAAAAACAAGTAATTGTGCAAAGCTCATGTGATGCGCAACAGCAGCAGTCCTGCCACCTGGGCAATCGTTTACAGCACGCAATAAAATAATAGTGCATTTTGAAAGAGTACCCAAATTAGAAGCCAACGTACAGAAAACTCCTTGAATTTAAAAAGTTGAAATTTAGATTGCTAAAAATAGATTTCTATGCTAAAAATGTCATAGGCCTATGCAGGTTGTCCAGATTTATCTCCAGCCATCTCGGCGCAATTCACTCTTAAAATGTGTGCCACAGCTAAAAATGACAAAAAAACCTAAAATCCTCTACCATTCAAAGTTCAAGGTCATTCAAGGTCATCAATTTTAACACTATTCAAAAGCACATCACTAGTGCTTGTTATGATAAGCAGCATGTCTACCTATCTGCAACTATTTTTATGCTAGACAAGCTAATAGCGGATAACCACTCTTTAAAAAAGTATCCTTTTTTGATGCTGGTCTGCGCAAACCTCCTTGAACCTAAACCGTTTTGTCGCAATTCACTCTTAAAATGTGCACCACAGCCAAAAATTGCAAAAAGAAAGTCACTAAAAACCCTTTTCTGGGGATTCAAGGTCATTCAAAGTCATCGATGTTAATAAATCTAAAAAGCCCGTCGCCTGTGCTTGTTATAATAAGCAGCATGTAGGTACCTATCTGCAATAGCAAATTTCAGGGGTACTCCTCTTTGACGCTGCATGCGCAGGCCTCCTTGAACTTAGGGGGTTAGGACTTGAACTGTTAAAGTCTATGCTTAATGCTGAAAATTTCATATGCAAGTCGTCTGGGTCTATCTCTAGCCATTTCGGTGCAATTTGCTCTTAAAATGTGTGTCGCAGCCAAAAATCATGAAAAATTCATGAAACCCCCAATTTTGGGAATTCAAGGTCGCTCAAGGTCATCGTGGTTGATAAAACTAAAAAGCACATGACAGCACTTGTTATAATAAGCAACATGTCTGTAACTATCTGCAACCGTTTTCACACAAGACGAGCCAATATCGGCAAAATAATGTCTTTTTAGGATGGTACCCATCTTTGATGCCCTCGTTCATGGGGAACCCCCTCACACAGGGGCACGAAATTTTGTCACCAAAAAACTAGCGTCCTTGGGGCAGCCCACAGTTAAAATTTCAAGATCCTAGCTTGCACCGTTTTGATACAGATCCAGAGTGCGACAGACACACGGACAGACGAACGGACGCCTAGACTATAGCTAAGACTCGCGAAGCATTCTGCTATCGCGCATTAAAATAAAATCAACATCTCTATCACAAACTGATGTTAGGTTAATTTTCAACCACAAATATAGAGTAAACAAGACATAATATAAATTTTACTGTTGACCAAAGCTGACGGAATATATACTCTACTAACCCCATTGCAAATTCATCAAGATTGGTTTTACCCATCAGCACAGCACCAGAGTCCAGTAATCGCTGGACCACAGTTGCTGTGTATGGTGGCACATAGTTATGTAGCATTCGAGATGCACATGTTGTCCGTACACCAGTCACCGTAAAATTGTCCTTAACAGCAATGGGAATTCCTTCCCATAGACTTTTACTGCCTATGCACAAATACATAGTACTCAGCACAATACTGGATTACAGTAAACAGATATATGATGTATATACGAGGGTTGTTCGATAAATAAGTTTACAAAATGGCACCATTCCATTAATTCTCAAAGCAGGAAAAATCCAAAATATACGTTTTATAGGGAATTTAATTCTGAGTATCACCTGCGAGTTTTACTACGATGACCTCACTGTGAAGTTATTTATAAACATTAAATAAGGCGACGTTCACATGAAAATCGCCCCGAAATGACTAGCGTGCCATTATTGCTTTTTTGCGGGCAAAAAAACATAACACAAAATCAGATTTACGCTAACATGCATCCAGTATATCGCAACATGTTTTACAAAGCTAACAGTAAATGTTTAATGAAAAAATGCTAGGTGGGCAGAAAATTGCATCAGATAATAAAGTGCAATCAGTCTTTTTGTCAGTGGCTCGGATATCAACCAGCATCGTTCTTTGGATCTGGCATTCATAAGTTTGTTGAGAAATAAAACAAATGTTTGAATAAACTGGGATAATATGTTAAAAAATGAAACACTACTGTCTGACATTTAAAGACGTGACCTTATCTTGTTAAGTTTATTCGTTTTTCTCGCTCCTGTGTTGTTTGTCACTTGTGAGTTATGATAGATTACTGGTGGAGAAAATAATACACAAATGGACTGTGTTCTATTAACATTGCCAGCAAAAAAATTTCTATGTATGTTCAGAATTAAATTCCATACAAAAAGTATATTTCGAATTTTTACTGCTTAAGAACTAACACAAGAAATTTGAGCTAATGCACACGAGACGTGCGAAAGCCTATAGCAGTTCCGGTTCAGTATATTAGCTAAAAATTGGGGTGTTCATGCTAAGTTAATACACAAACACCAAATTCTCTATCTGGATCACATAACGATAGCTCCATGCAGCTGACGGTGAAAGCTTGCACCGCTTTTGGCTGATCCACCCGTGTGATGGACGAACAAACAGATGGACAAACAGACGGACGGACGGACAGAATTGCGATGGCTAAGAAACGACGAAAGCAGTAGCTGCTTTCGCGCGTAAAAATATAACAAGTCAATCAATGCAATCAATCAGCATTAGTTAGTGCTGGGCATTGTAAACTGATTCCCAAGGTGGCAGCACCATCAAACAAAATATCACAAATTACGCTGTAAGATATGCAAGCTGTTTCACGAAATAGGCCTACTGTGCATCAGAAATGTACTAAATAATAAATTATTGCACTCACAACACAACGAAATCGTACAACGAAAATTTCTGTTGCTGTTTGAGTTAGATTTGTGGGAATTTAGGATAAAATACAACAACTTTATTACAGTCATGACAAAGTGCACATAACGATAGTTTCGTGGCTCCACCCTGTGAATGATATAGACTTGTGTCGCAGCCAGAAATCGCGAAAAAATCCATAGAATCCACTATTTTGGCGTTCAAGGTCATCCAAGGTCATTGAATTCGGTAGCAATCGAGAGCCAGTGTACGATTTCCTATTAATGATTAATAGTAACCTAGGCCTTATCTCGCACCGTTACTGAGATACAGCGAGTTACTGGCCTCATCGCAAATTTTGCGCACCCCCTCTCATTTAGCACCCTCGTTCAGGGTGACCCCCATCAAATTTATGGAAAAGCTTTACGTTTCCTGAAACTAGAGTCTTCCAGGCAGCCGACGGTAAAGATTTGGTGATCTTAGCTTGCACCGTTTTTGACTGATCCACCCGTGTGACAGATAGACGAACAGACAAACGAACAGAATTGCGATGGCTAAGACGCGCGAAGCAGCTACTGCTTTCAGCACATAAAAATGGTGCCATTTTGTAAATTTATTTATCAAACGACCCTCGTATTATGCTAGTAAATCAATGGTTTGCCCACCTTATCAGCCTTATCTAATCTTTAGTATAAAAATTTAAAAAAGGTAATGTTTGCTTTGGTCACTTATATCTGTTTGCAACATTTAACCTAAGACTGTATGTAGTTACCACTTGCACATCAGACAATAATTATGTTTATTCGTGCACAATCAAACAATTATCATCATCATGATCATCCTCATCAATTTATAACAAAAAAACAGCCAAACTGTGAAATCAGAAATATCGTATTAATTCCACCTTTAAGAATGCGTTGATGAGCAGCCTCAGCATATCGGATGGCTGATTCTGGCAGTGGTGTAATGAACGCATTAAGTTCTCTGGTTTTACTCAAACGCTTCAGACAAATTTCACACAGTTCTGGTGCCGACAGCGACCCGCGACGTAAACTATTAGCAAACTAAATATGTCAGCAAAAATATATGTACAAACTGGAAATGCATGAGAGTGGCATCGAACCTAACTACATATCAAAATGTATTTATGTTGTCAACGAACGATAAAACAACATTAAAGTTCGTAGAAACAACTTGAAAAAAAATTTAAAAGTACAAACAAAGTACTCAATTTAATGCTGAGACAAATATTAGTACATTACATGTTTTATTTTAGCCGAAAACATATTTTGTGAACACGGAAACACTATCTAAAATGCAACCACGAGCAAAATTAAACACGCACTTTGCAACCTAGTAAGTAGGTAGGAGAAGAAATTGTGGAAAGACCATGGTATCTCCATGGGAAAGACCGTCATCGTATACTAGCCTAGGTTTTTCCAACCTGAATTTTAGTAGACCCAAACAAGTAATTTGAGAAAAGCTCGCGTGACGCGCGAAAGCAGCGGTCCTGCCACCTGGGCAATCACAGGCGGATATCCAGGAGTTGAAGTTGGAGGGCCAATTATAAAGTCGAGCGCCAAAGGCGCGAGCCCATTTGGCTAAAACGCGCGAAGTATTGCTATGGCGCGTAAAAAAACTCAGGTAAGCCTACATTTACTCACTTTTTTTCAAGTTCTGTGTTCCTACACTACCAGAGAATAATATAACAATAACGCCATGCAGACTCCATCACTAAGCCTAGCGAGTATCGAGGTATTGCAAAAGTAGAGCCTCGAATCGCTTAAGTCCCCTAAAATTATCAAGAAGTTTTTTTTTTAATTTTGCAAATAAAAAGTAGCTGTCATATTGGGAAATTACAGAAAAGTTGCATTGCATTCAACTACGTTACTAATTTCAAGTTATTTTTGTTCACCAACACGCAGCCATTAAGCAACATCTAGGCAGTCTACCAACGCGATGAAAATCTTTTAAAAGAAACTGCCAGCAGGAAGCAAATAATCAGCTGGGGCTAAGCAGTCGGCGAACGGTTCACGCACTCTGGTGTTCGCTATGTAAATCACGCCACGGGGGTGTTATTGCGGAGTGAGTAATAGCCTGCAGACGAAAGATAATCGAATGACTGCCAAGCACATGTTAACTCCTGCAGGTGCACGATTGTCTCGAGTCGTCACTATACCGTACCAGGCAGTCTGAGGCAGAAAAAATTTGCATACCTCTGACACCCGAGGGAAACGGCATTAGAGGAGCGGTAGGCCTACTATATAGTCTGACGGATTTTCGATGAGTTGGTAAGCAGTCGGAGCGGAAGGGCGCGAAATAAGTCACGAGTCGAACCATCCGCAAAATTTAATCAAACTGCTGACGTCGCACCGCGATGGCTGGCAATAGTTTAATGCATAAATTTTATGCGGCCGCTCTAATCGACAGCATTACTTGTCTCGCCCGCTCGTCAGTACGTAACGTCTGTCGACTGATGGTTTGTCCGTTTGTCCGTCTCGTTTCAAACGTTTGAATTAAAATGAGCAAAAACCTGATATAGCGTAAATTACGTTCGCATGACAGAATAATTAACCGGTTTAGCCTATTATAGTTCAAATTCCATTACGCCAACCTTGCGACTTTCACCGAAACTTCGAGCTGAGCTGAGTGAGATACGTGACGCCTATACGATGGACGCACATTCATGCATGAAGTTGGTAAACCCGTGCGTCGACAGCAGTGACGAGGTTTCTGAACGTTATGACGGCGAAGAACGCCCCTGCAGCACGGTTGCCGAGTTTGCCGACACTTATTCGTCTAACAGCGCGTTAAGCCTTGTGGCGACAACGACAGAAGGTATCGTGTTGTATGCTCATGTATACTTACTTGAGACAGAATTTCATTTCGTGCCAGTTCTGAATTAAGTCTTAGGCCTACTTAGGAAATTTTGAAAATGTAATATTTTATAGTCCGCGTCCTACGCCAAGAAAGTGACGGCTGTGAAAGATTGGAACAGAGCTTTATCATCGTACCTACATGCAATTTTATCTGCTATCTTCAGGCCGTGTGCAATCGCGCTAAAATCTTTCGCAACATTGTGCTAAATGTGTAGGTTGTGGTACATTTCACGCAAAATTAAACAAAATAGCACAATAACAATAGGGTCTGTGCGCATTTTTATTTGACATATAAATGACTTATGTAACCACGGTCGTATTGAATGAAATGAATAATAATAAAAGCTGCCCAGTTGCTACAGCTGTCGCTAAAACGGTTTGCAAACCTAAAGCGGTTTCAGCAGTAGTTGCATCGTGTATTGTCTATATTTGCCACGTACGTGTATAGGAGATTACTGTAGATGGCCGGCAACTGTCGGTTGCAGTCATGTGGTCTGCTCGCACTTGTTCTGCGCGCATGCGCACTACAGCGATCAACACACGGCAGTGACGTCATCGTCGACATCACCGAGGCCGGGAATTTGGAGCCCAGCGTCAGACGTGGAGCGCGAACAGAAAACAAACCACGGCCACGAACTTGGAATCTTCCAGGCGCCTTCTGGCGTCGGTTAGTATTAGGACACATTAATATGATACGTGTTTTGCGCTAAACATGTCAGTTTGATCTATAGTGCATAAACTAGAAAAAAAAAATAAAACGAAATAAAAATGAAAGAAATGGAACAAGTAAGTGTGTGCTGGTATGTAAAAAACACAAAATCAAGAATCCGACAGAATAGAATATTCGGTTTAAGCAGTTTGGTTGTTGGTGCTATATAGGCGTCTGTACAGTCGATGGCTTGGTGCTGAGGCGGCGCGCGGCGAGCAGGGTGGTCGGTCACAGAGTCTACCGCTGTCCTCAGTGTGACAAAGTGTTCCGCCGCTCGTCCACATTGACGACACATCTACTGATTCACAGTAACACCAGGCCGTACCCGTGCCAGTACTGCAGCAAGAGATTCCACCAGAAGTCTGACATGAAGAAACACACCTTCACGCACACCGGTCAGTGGTCACAGATCTTTCGTTCGTTCAATCTCTATACTCCCTTTTCCCAGAGCACAGCGCTTTTTTGCAGGGTGCTCCTACGATCATTGTTATAAGGACAGGCTTAATGGGGGTGCGTGGCGCTATCGCCGACATTCCGAAATAATTGGGGAGCATTATGCAGTCGGGATTTAATGCAACCGTCCCGCTACATATTTTTTGCGGCTCTGCTTCTTGCAACCTACAACCCCGTAGCAGCATGGCCGAAAATCGTCGAGAGTTTTTTGCGTCTTTACTCTATACGGTGTCAGTGTTTAAAAAATGTAGTTTATTTCTCTCATGCACCTGCAAATTTTTGCAAAATAACTAAGTCCTTCTTATTTACTTTGCAGCGAACACCCTAAGCTAATTATTCTTGTAATAATTTGTTTACAATTACTTAACCCATGTGGCCACGATACATCAACATACAAAGTTAACTACAGTTACCGGGGTATGTATAGATGTGTGCAGGGCGCGATTCGCTTGAATTACTTGACTGGCGTAAATATACAGGATGCGGCACAAAAAATATCCCCTAAAGTTTTTTTGTCATTTACTTAGCGAACAATTTTAGAAGAAAATTTTGCTGGTTTATTGTCTATTTATACTTTGCAAAAATGCCAAAGGGCATTTAATTACTTTCGACTATGACAAAGTTATTGGATTTTTTACGCGCAATAGCAGAATGCTTCGCGCGTCTTAGCCATGACTTGAACGTCCGTCAGTCCGTCCGTCCGTCCCACACACTCTCGATCTGTATCAAAACGGTGCAAGCTAAGATCACGAAATTTTTATTACGGCTGCCCCAAGGACTCTAGTTTTTCGAGACAAAATTTCGGGCCCCTGGATGCGGGAGTTCCCCTCGAACGAGCGCGTCAAATAGGGGTACCCCTTAAACGTTATTATGTCGTTATTGGCTCGTTTAGTGTGAAAACTGTTGCAGATAGGTACAAACATGCTGTTTGTTATAACAAGCATTGGCGACAGGCTTTTTTAAAAAGATTTATTAACATCAATGACCTTGAACGACCTTGGACCTTCAGAAAAGGATTTTAGTGGATTTTTCGCAATTTTTGGCTGCAACGCACATTTTAATTTTAATAGTGAATTGCAACGAAATGCCTGAAGATAGACTAAGACAACCTGCATATGAAATTTTCAGCATTTAACGCAGATTTAAGCAGCTTAAGTGCCGATCGACTTTCTAGGTTCAAGGAGGCCTGCGCACGCGGGCGTCAGAGAGGTACCCTTCTAAAAAGTGGTTATTTTACTGATATTGGCTCGTCTAGCATGAAAATAGTTGCAATAGGCACAGACATTCTGCTTATCGTATCAAGCACTTGTGAAGAGCTTCTTAGGGGTGTCAACATCGATGACCGTGAATGACCTTGAATTCTCAAAATAGGGGTTTTAATGAATTTTTCGCAATTTCTGGCTGCGACACACATTTTGAGAGTGAATATTACCGAAATGGGTGGAGATAGACCTGAACAACCTGCGTATGAAATTTTTAGCACAGAACGTACGTTTTAACAATCTAAGTTTCGACATCTTAAATTCAAGAAGTCTTTCAAAAAGCATTATTATTTTATTGCTGTACACCGATTGCCAAGATGGCAGGACCGCTGCAGCGCTGCTATCGCGCGTCACGTGAGCTTTGATCAAGTTACTTTTTCTGCTACCACATCGTCATTCTTCACGTTCACGTGCAGCAGAATGTGTGCAGAATGAAAGGGCCCAAGGGGCATCATGTTTGCTTTGCAGAAAAACAATTGTTATTAGAACAGAATACACAACTTGGCACTCAACGTAAAAACTTGAAGTGTTCACCGTTAACTTTCACTCATGCATTTTATCTTTTACTGAGGTTTTTAACAACAAGTTGCCCAGATTATTTGCAGTGTCTGTTTGAGTTTACCGACGGCTTTCAGCTTTTTTGCGAAAAATGTCAATAAATACATTAAAAATTTATAGAAATCACTCTGCTGACTTTGTTAGTAAAGTTTACTTCACTTCGACGCCACTATCAACCTGATGGACCCAGTTATTTTCAATACACGTTACTCATTGCGGCAATAAGTTATTGAATGTGCAAAACCATGGTGTTGTCTTACAATAAAATTCACAACTTTACAACAGTAATAAAAATATCAAATGCTGATTGGCCTTATTTAGGTGACGACTGGTAATACGTGTGAAATTTTGCGTTAAAATTTTGATCGATTGCTGAGGAAATTGCAAACAACTTTAGGGGATATTTTTGCCGCACCATCCACCTTTACACTGGCTTTACATATGCGTTCATCGGCTTTCAAGTTATGCAATTTTTTATTAGTCAGTTTCCTGTTTGGCCCCATGCGTTAATCTGACTACGAAATTGTTCCAGACCACTGTGACTTTATGAAACAGTGAACGTCAGCCTACTTTAACTTTTGCCGGGCGATGCACGATGCCGTAGGTCTGTTACCGCATGACGTGTTTGTCTGTTTGTCTGTCCGTCACTATGAAACATATCGAGAGATTAGATTGGAAATAATGTGGATGTGTTTACTGTGTCCCGCAGGCGAGAAGCCTTTCATCTGTCGTCAATGTGGCAAGGCCTTTAGTCAGTCTGTCGTCAGTGTGGCAAAGCTTTCAGTCAGTCTTCCAACCTCATCACTCACAGTCGCAAACACACCGGCTTCAAGCCGTTCTCGTGTGAAATTTGTTCCAGGGTGTTCCAGCGCAAGGTCGATCTTCGTCGTCACGCGGACACCCAACACAGACACTGAGACTTTGACGTCTCAAACTATACGGCCACTCGCAAAGCACGAACCTCCACCGAGATCTCTTTTATATACGTAGGCCTACAGATCGCGATCCGAACCTTTGGATTCAGTCTTCTGGTTTTATTTATCGACACTAATTTCGTCACAGATTTTACGCCGTTCTCAGCAATTGGGAAACATTCTTCAGCTGTTTCAAAATGGGATCGGTCGCTGCAGAATGTGTGGTCTGTTTGTATGCTTGTCCGGTTGTCACTGACAGGCGCGTATACTTTGCTAAAGCTGTTGAACGGAATGAGATGACACTTGGCAGGGAGGGACACTCGATCGTTTCAGTTGTGAGCTCGTGCCGCCAGAGAATACACTGTGCCAGTCTGCGAGGCTGGGGCTCGCATCGTCGGTCTCCATGCACGACAAGGGAGGATTTTGGGGTCGCAGAAAATGTCAAAATGTAGGCTACATTGCCAGATGTGTCCGAACAGACTATTCGACCCGTCGCAATACCGTCAGTGCAATAGGAATTTAGCGCTTTTAGCCCTTGTACGTTACATACAATACAATGGAGAATTTGCGCTCAAAAACTGACAAACAAACTGTTAGTTTAATCTAGCATATAAACTAAAAAGAACTGAAATGTTTAAAAAAATGAAACGAGAGATAATGAGAATAGAAATACTGTTAAATGTGAAACTGACAAAATTCGAAAAATAAACCAGTTTAAGACAGTGCAGTGAATGAAAAATCAACTTAAATTCATGCGTTAGCTCCAATTTAGCATGATTTTAGGGGTGGAACAGATTTGTGTAAATCAAGCAAAGAATATTTAAGTGCTGAGACATGCAAGTTGTACACTTCTTTTGTACACAATTTTGAAACTTTTGGCATATTACGCGCCTTTCCATCAATAAGCATCGCTAAGGTATAAAAGCGCAAATGTCCATGCTAAATCCATGTGTTACAGTCAAATTTGGCAGAATTTCGAAGTTGACAAATATTTATGCAAATTAGGCAAAGAATATTCAAATGCTTCATTATGCAAATTTGTCATTTATTCTTTACAGCATTCTGAAACTTTTGACGTATTACACTTCCTTCTACAACTAACCGTCGCTGAATTATCAACACTCAAACAGGTCCGGTTTTTTTGGCCCACCCTGTATATTAAAGTCGCCAGTAATGATGAACTCGTGAGGTGTAGTACGTTTTACATTTGCATGTCAGTAGTTATGTCGTCGCCAAATAAAAAATAGCCTTATGTGCTATATATGTGACTGATTGCACGTCACCATCAGTTTGTAGGATATCCAGGTTTTGTAAACCAATTTTTGTCAGAGAGTTTTGTAAATATTATTGTATGACTATGAAACACATAGATTGGATATATTTGTTGTGGTGGTACCCAGCTAATTTTTTTGTTAGACTTAAGACAAACTTTGTAATGTTTTGGTACATAGGCTTATGTTTTCTTCATTTTTTTATACTGATGTAAAATTCTGCTATCTCCGTGACATTAGCCTTAGCATTTTTAAAGTCTAAAATTAATTGACTTGACACGGTCAAATAACCACTAAGCCGCTGTCAAAAATGACGTCGTAATTTTGTGGATTTTTTTTACTGAACTCGTACTTTTCAGTTTAATAAATTTAAGTAGTTTCATTGAATATGATAAATACGCCAAAAATGAGAAGTCGAGTAAACGGATCGATTCAGCAGACCTGCTAACCAGATGAAATACTTATTCGCAACAAATCTGTGAGAGCTCGCTATAGACGTCAGCGTTGTGGTTGAAGTTTTTGAACTTATACTCTAGATGATTGCATAAAATCGCGTAGTAAACTGTGCATACCAGCTAGGTATAGATGGTATTACAGTTGGTGCCGGGATGACTGGACAAGAGTCTTAATGCTAACTTACTTGTGAAATACAATGTTTGGATATCAAAATAAAATTTTGAGAGCGACCCAGTTCTACTAGTCTCCGGCAGTGTGGTTCCGAGGCGCCGCCTCCGGCCCTGCAGTGCCGTTAAGCACTTCTGGGCGCTGGCAGTTGTTGTGCCGGGCAACAGACACTTAGGCCTAAGCCATGCAGCCTCAGCAGCACAAGTGAGCGCTATATGAAATGCGTGCGGACTGCTTTGAACTCCGATCCGCAGCAGCAATCTAAAGATTTGTGGACCTGCTAAACAGCAGAACGGTCCATTGTTAAACTGTCCCATATTCTCACTGCTCGAGTCAGACAAACTGCCAACCGCAGGGACAACGTTGCCTGAAATCAAACATTTGTTCCAGAAACAGTATGTTTATCTCAGCTCAGCGTCTAATTTTCATACATTCATAACTAGAGCTGTCAAAGCGTTAATTCTTTTTAATGCATTAACGCACTGCGTTAATTTTTTAACGCATTAATCAACGCGTTATTAATGCACCCAGGCCCGTCGAGAGGGAGAGTAGAGTGGGTAAGTTACTCCGGGTTCCGCGACGTTTGGGGGGCCCCGCCTGTACAATATAAAAGTTAAAACACATTTAACGTATAATCAACAATAACTGCTGTCATAGCTAGCATAGAAATTTATTAGCCTGTCGTCAAAATAATTATTTATTTACAGTAGTGATAGAACGGCAACTACAGTTTAGTTACTTGAATTCATTCAATTGTCAAATAGCCGTAGTTTAACGGAATATTGGAACTGTTGCTTTACGGAATTTAGTAAATTAACATAAATTTACCTATGTGCGTTAATTATTTTAACGCGCGTTAATTTTTTAATGCCCTTTAATTTATTAACGCATTAATACGTTAATTAATGCGTTAATTTGACAGCTCTATTCATAGCTTTGTTAAATATTGACCGATTTTCGAAATTATTTTAGAGGCCAAATTGGTAATCAACTGGGAAAAACACTGACTGTTATAAATTCTACCACGTCGTATATGTGTCGTAGGGCGCCAGCTTTAATTACCGTAACTCAGTAACTCGGATTATTTTAAGCTGATATTACGTAAAAAAAGTTCTGGAAATGTAATGCACGACGCGTTATAAATATGATGGCATTTTTAGTCACCACTTTATTGCAAATTTACAGCAACGTACATCAGTGAAATAATTTTGCACTTATCTTTAGTTTTATTTTGCATTTACGTACAATGTTGTACAGTCCAATTTAATAGCGGACTGTAGACGGATCAGTCGTTTAAAGTTCACACTTGGCGCTTCTCGGTTCGTAGGCATAGCACTGATGCTTCGGCTGCTGCTGCTGCTAGCGAGTTGAACTCAGTTGATCAGCAATTCACAACTGCGAGGAATGCAGTGGCCATCTGGTAGTGATATCAAGGAGCTGCAGCGGTAAGTTAAGTGTACTGCATGTAATCATTGCCAGTTAGTTGATCGAATGCATGTAGATAACTTGGCTTTTTTGCAATAATTGCGGAAATTGGCATTTAAATTTCCTTGCGTTCTTATTCGCATGGAAAATTGTAGTAGGCCTAAACGGAGTCAGTTGTTATTAGATGTAGCAAAGTCAGAAGTACTTTCTTTTCGTGTTGAGTCATAAATGCGTTGAACAGTTTGCCTGATGCTGTCGTTTTTGTGAATTTGTTGGTTTAAGTGAATTTTTGAAAGTGTTTCAATTTTTTTACATAGGTTCCAGGGCATCTGTTAGGGGCCTATAGTGTTCCTTGCCAGCAGGAGTCTTGGTGTGCCTGTGGGATACAGAAGGAGCTAGGAAGATGGATGACGCGAAATTATCTGAACCAGTGACTATCACCTATGAGCCGCAGTCAACGCCGTCACCGTCACGATCCAGAATCTCGTTCAGTCCCGATTACGCCAAGACCGTCCCGGGAATACTGAAAATCGTTGAAATCGTAAGCTATTGTTGCTAATTATCTTCGCCAAGGTGAACGTAAGCATCAGACATTTCAAGTTTAACATTTAATTTCACTCACTGATTAAGAATTTACGTCAAAAATATAATGCGACAGAGTATGCATTATGCAATGCGTCCTCCTCGATGCCAGTCGATGATATCCACATACCACACCACATTTGACTCCAAAAATAGTCAATTTTTTTTACAGCGGAAAAATTTACAAACCCCCTATTTCGTATTTCACGGTCGTTCAAAGTCATCGATATTGGTAGTTAGGAAAAGGTTGTTAGCAGCGATAGTTAGCCTACGATAAAAGTCTATGCTTATCTGCAACCATTTTTATGCTAGATTAGTCAACAGCGGCAGAAGTCGTGCGTTATGAAAGAAGTACACAAATTTGATGCCCTCGTGCGAAAGACTCCTTGAACTTAAAGGGTCGAAACATACACTGTTAACTATTTTTGTTAACGTTGAAAATTATGCGCGGGTTGTCCTGGGCTATCTCCAGCCAATCCACAACAACCTTCTATTTTAGGAATTCAAAATCCAAGGTCATCGATGTTGGCTCATTCGGAAAGCTCGTCAGCAGTGCTTGTTATGATAAGCAACTAGTTTGTGTCTGTGTATCTATCTGCAACCGTTTTCACGCTAGACGAGTCAATAGCGGTAAAATAACGACTTTTTAGGGGGTACCTTTCTTTGACACCCCCGTTCGAGGAGAATCCCTCCACCCAGTGGCATAAATTTTGTCCCCAAGCAACTAGAGACGTGAAGCTGGTGCAAATCTCGAGTCCCAATTTCACCTGGGCTTGAATCAGAACGGGATCGACCGTACGTGACAGACAGACCGACACACGGGTCGAAATACGGTAGCTAATACGCGCTCAGCAGTAGCACATGAGCGCTAAGCGCGTAAAACGACATCAGCAGTAAAACATAAATGCATTCAGCGTAACTATACGAGGTATCGATGTTGTTTGTTACTGTAGGTGCTGAGTTTGCTGACGTTTATATGCAGCTGTATTGACGTGTGGGTGGCTGCAAGATGGGCTCAGTTCCAGTCTGCATTCGCCGTCATTTCCACCAGTGTATATCTCGTCTTGTACCTTCTCCGTCTTATCAGCCGACTGCCCGGCCCGTGGCCGCTCATTGTTCGTATCAAACCAATGAGTCAGACGGGGTGGCACAAAAAGTGGAACGTTTTCATTTTCAGTCTTTCTACTATATACTGTAGGTCCATACGGGTCAGCTAGTGTAACCAAGCCTACTGTGAAGGACGTAACTGAACTTAACTTAACTGAACTTAATTGAACTGACCAATGGGCGAGCAGGGCGTAATCATGTAGACATCAACGCCTTTAGACGGTGCCTACTGTAATGCATTACTGCTTGCCTGTTGGCCTGTTCGTCAGAAGCTAAACAACGTCAGCTCTGTTCATTTCAGTCCAGTTCAGTTACATCATCATCATCATCATCATCATATATTCGTTTAATGTAAAGTTGACAAGCGCAACTTTAACAACGCAACCACAAGATATACATAATAAATCTAAATCTAAAAAAAATCTAAATCTAAAAAAACATGCAAACGGAAACATCTCACAGTTTGTGCAATATTCACATTAACGTTCACATCAGTTCAGTTGACTTAGACTACTGGTAGTGTTAGTTGGTGCGTTGCTCTGTACGCGCCTTAACGACAGCGGACAGCATGGTACTTGTTTTGAGCTTACCGCTTTTCACTGCAATGATTGTGGCTAATCGTTGCCAAAACTGCCCGATTGCCTGATCTAGGACATACAAGCCCCTGTACGTATGTTTCACTTTTTGTGCGCCACCTGTAAAATAATACTCGTATATCTGTATATACTGCTGTTTACCGTAACTAACCAATAAATCAATCAACCAACCAATTAATCACAGTTACGATTGGGGTGACGTGCCATAAATTAAGGCACATCAAGGACGCCTAACAGCTTAACCAGGACAGAAACATACAAAGTTAATAATATTAAAAATCATCGTCGTCATCAATTCGTCATCTGTGTGCAGTATGATGTCGTTGCAAGGACATTGTTTGAACTTCTTTACTTTGCATGCAAATCTGTGCGGGTGAGGTGAACAAGGCCACAAATTACAATTAAGGTACGAGACCAAGGTTTTGAATGGCAAGGCGAAGGCGTACATCGTGGAGCTTTCCGAAAATCTGATGAAACGAAATGATTAGTTTAGAAAATTAGTAGCCTAACTTTATTGCCAGTTTTGTTGTATGATATCTTGGCTGTAAAGTCAGAACAGTGAATATGCTAATGTGTTGCAGGAGTTTATTTACTACCTAATATTTACCGGCTGTTTTGTCATCAGTGCAATAGCGGCCGCCGCACAAGCCACGTCCCAGTTCCCCAGCATTGCAGCAACTGCTGTAAGACGACAAGACTGGCAGTCATTATGATTATACCCCGTTTACACGATCGAGCAAACATCGAGCAAACGTCGAACAAATGTATTCAAAATACACGTGCTAATTGCTCGATGTCTGCTCGATGTTTGCTAGCATTTATCCAGCTAGCTCGATGAGCTATGGTAATTAGCATGCTAATTAGGAGGGCGGGCGGGCTGTAATTGGAAGGCCTATATAACATGTGATCAGCTGTGGGCTAAGCCTAGGCATACATTTGAGCAATGGGGCGGGGTTCCATCAGACCTGCTTGATGTTTGCTCGATGTCTGATCGACGTTTGCTCGATCGTGTAAACGGGGTATTAGTAGCCTACATGTCTCATCGGATTTAGATTACTGTTTTTAAATATCAGTAGTCGGATAACGTACGTACGACTTCACATTTGCAGAGTAAATGCGCGTGCATAGCGACGTAACAGAACTGAACTGAACTGACCAAAGGGCGAGTTCAGTTCAATTCAGATAAATCGCTTAATACGCGCCTTAAGGTTGCAAGGTGCAAGCATCATAGTGTAAGAGGTAAGAGATCCCCTATGCTACGTAGTACGTACGACAGGTAATGAACTGATCACAGGAGACTAATTCTCTTACCTTTCTACAAACGCTACCTTAACTGAAACATAACGATATTCATTTTAGAAGCTGATTATTCTAATTTAAAATAATTTAAAATATTGACTTTTGACTGTATCAAGCACCGAGTTGTTTCTGATGATGTGTGTTTTGCATACGATTCATTACAGTTCTTCGCATTCGCCGCTACTTCGTTGTTTGCTGTCGACACATTTTTCCACTTCCGAGCTTGGCGGACTGGCCAGATAGCATTGCGGACTACGACGTCGACGACGTACCGTCCAGAGGAACAGTTGCAGCCGGCGCCACCGGCACGCTACTAGCTGGAAGAAACACCAACTGTGAATTATGATAATCGGGGGCATCTGTAAGTTGCAACCTTTCATTCATCAAAGCAACTTCCCCCTTCCACTGTTTCTTCCTCAAATTCCCGATCTCCACTCCAATTTCGCTTCCTTTCTTTAGTTTTCTTCCTTCTGTGCCTTTCTTGGAGGACTTTTCTTAAACCAGCCAGGGGGGGTTAGAGAAGTGCTGTAAGTTCCCCAAGTTGAGTTCTGCAGCCCAGCCGGCATTGACTTTAAGACATTCTGGGCCTGAAAAAAGCATCTAAAAGCAAGCTAAAAGGCTAAATTAAGTTGTTTTAAGAAATGAGTTTTTGACGAGTAGTTATTTTGTTTAGGAGACTTATGACTCAAACTACACCAAGTTCCCGTTCACCTGAACGCCTGAAAAACCTTCTCCTTTTATGATGTAATATTTGCTCCAAAGAGTTTAGGCCTAAGCCTATGGTGTACACGCCCCTGACTATAATCACATAGCTAAGAAACGAAATTTTAACATCTGGAACGTTTAATTACAAAACTTGACTGCCCATCACCATTGATATTCATTTGCTTTGATAAAATGAACGAAAATTCCACAGGTCTTGGAAGAGATTCCAGTGATACAACTTCCAGAGAAAAAAAAAGCCTTTCGTAATTAAACATTGAGTAAAAGCATATGCTGGTTTTTTCCTCATATTTAAATGATAATTGACTTTTATTTTTGGAGTAGCGGTAATTGATTGTTGCAATTTTTGACTGCTGGCAGCTCTAATAGTGATGTAGTGTCTTACATGCTGGTGTTAAAAAGGACCAAATATTTAAGTACCGTATGCATATTCCAAAAAAATATTCCCAATGTACTTTAATGTACTTTTTAGTGTATTTATTGTGCTTGTTTGTGCCCCAACACAAAGGCAAATGACCAAAACATCCTGACTTTTGTGTACCTGCAAATACTCAACTGTATAATGTATATAGATTATTAAGTAGCATCGCTGAAAGCAAACAATCTACCCACGACAGTGGTCTGTCTGTCTGTCACAGTCGTGCATTCTGCCAAAGCATTTAAAATGAGTTAACAAAATGCTATTTAACTGGGACATTGTGTGGTTCCAAACAATGAATTTGTGACATACCTCCTCCCAGAGAAAGAAGATATTTGGAATCAGAGCCTTCAGTCAAAATTTGATTTTCCAAGGAAAGAAAACTTCCGGAAATAGGAAACTGTCAATCTCATATGTACGATATGTACAACGTGAGGCATAAAAACACACCAAAATTTATCGATTGTAAGTTGAAAAGTGATGATCAGATTTTCATAATTTTTGGTATGAATATTCCAGACACAACTGGCCATCAAATGACCATTTATGTTCCCACCTCACCGAACCTCTGTTTCTGGGGAAAACATAACAAACAAAACATTACATTTTTATTCAATGCAATACCTCATTTGATTCAATAATGCACATTTGGCACATTTTGTCCAAATTTCTAGCACTTTGGTTGACAGTTTATCTAATTGCCCAGTTGTGCAACTGCTTACAGTAAATATTCGAAATATCACCCATTTGTGTAAGCACAGGCAGGGATATGCATTCTCTATGCATTGATAGCAGCGTTGATAATGTTCTGCTTCAGACTTCAACCAGTCGCTTCTTGAGTTCATTGATATTCATAAACAGTGTCCCATAAACTTGCTGCTGCATAACACTGCAACAAGGTTGTTGATATTGTAGTATTGCAATTATTGCAACAGGTATTGCATATTACTGATTGCATGTTTAGTATTGCATGTGGTATTGCAATACTTCTAGGACTGAAATATTGCAATACTTGGAATCAATACTTTTTTTGGTGTAAAGTACACTCTTAATCGTGAGGATGATGTTTGACTATGCAGAGAATCTTTTCATTTTTTGTTCGATCGCCTGAAAAAGACTGAGCGAAAAGTAACATGTCAATGCGACTTGTTTACTTAATTTCTAGGTTGATCACATTATTACATAGTCTGTAGTCAACCAAAAATTTAGAAAAAAAAGTTGTACACAGCAGCAAAATCGAAATTAATTTGAGGAAACAGATAATGGAGTATTGCAAAAATGTATTGCAATAGTATTGCAATAATGATTTGGAAAAAAGTATTACAATCAGTATTGCAATACTTTTTCCACCAAGTATTGCTATTGCTATGGCAATATTTTATGCCAGTATTGCTAACAACCCTGCACTGCAAATACTATCGAATGAACTGTGATCAGGGCTGCTAAGGGCTACATATCTGAAATGATTAAATTTACCGATCTTTGATGTTTTTCTTTCTTTTTCAACCCATGCTGCATTTGTTCTGTTTGCCCAGGTAATGCAGCAACAGAGATCAGACGAGCTAGAAATTTAAATGGCCATTTGATGGCCAGTGATGTCAGAAATGTTTGTACCAAAAAGTATTAAAATCTCCTTATCCTTCTCCAAGTTGATATCAACAATGTCACGGATGGTTTTTGGCGTTTTTTTGTTCATTTCAATGCTGATTTCACGTGTTTTGATTTCCCCAAATAGTGCAGAAGCATATGTTGGGTGAGGTGGAAACTTGAATAATTATTTGATAACAAGTTATATCGGGAATAGTCGTACCAAAAATTATCAAAATCTGATGATCCACCTTCAAGTTATGGTCGATAAATTTCGGTGTGTTTTTTATGCCTCACAGTGTATATGGATGGCATTGTGGCTTTGCTATTGAAGTCATCACTAACTTTTCTGTAAAATTCCGGAAAAATTCCAAAACATTATTTTTTTCTGGAAAAGTTATAACCCTGGGAACTTGTAACAGGAATGGACATGCAGGGTATGGCAATGCCAGCTATGACTTTGCTCTTATTGTGTTAAATGTTGATGCAATGGACGTAGGCTAGGCCTAAGTTCACAAGTTGTGTTTTATTACATTCTGCAAGCAATATTACTCAAAGAGATGTGGTCAACATTGCGAGGGACAGTAATCATAGTGAGTTATTTCTTCTTCACCTGTTTGCATTACACAGAAAGCATTACGCGAAATGCAATACAAATATAGCTGAAAATGAAAACACATCACAGCTTATAAACAACAATAATTATAAATGTCACCATTTAAACTAATCCTAACTGTTAGGGTGTTATAATGATACCTATAACGCGCCTGCTTCAATTTCGAGGTTCACCTTTTGTATATGGCCTACCTTGAATAACTCCAAAACAGTAAGAGTTAAATGGAAATAAAAAAACGACACGTTATGTGAAGTCAAGCTATTCTTCAATGCTTTAAAGCCATCGTTTGGCAACAGGGAGGGCATCCAGGCTATAAAAAGCTCTGCTTAGACAATTTCCAAAAGTTTTCTTTTGGGTGACCCACCGTAACCCAAAAAAACTCCAGATAAAATTGGTTGGTCAAATAAAAGATCTAAAACAACAGCAGTAACAGAACTACACTGTGTCTCAAAAAACATCCCCGACATTTTCGACTGTAACTTGAAAACCCCTTGTCAAATTTTGATAATTTTTGGTAGGAATATTTTGATACAACTTGTCATCAAATGACCATTTAGTTTCCCACCTCATCTAACGTTTGTTTTTGCACTACCTAGGAAAAACAAACGAGCGATATCACTTTTTTATTAAATGCGATATGATTGCTTAATTAACATAATGCGTAAAAACACATTTTGTTTACATTTTTGGCACTTTGGCCGACATTTCACCCAGCTGTCCATTTTTCAACTGCCTACAGTAAAATTGCTCAAAGTGTTGGCCCACTATGCAAACACGAGCAAGGAGACGCTTTTTCTATTCTTTGACAGCAGTATCGATAATGTTCTGCTCAAGAGAAATCCAGGCTGTACCAGTCGCTTCTTGACTTCACAAACACTTCTAAACTTCATCTGGTAGACACACTGCTGCATGACAGTCAAATCTTGTAACAGACCGGCTGTTGGGGCTCACAGATTAGGATAGATGAAATTTATTGACGTTTTGTCACTCATTTTAACACGTATTATGCTTGATCTGCTTTCCCCAGGTAGTGCGCGCAAAAGCAGATGTTGGGTGAGGTGGAAACGAAAACACTTATTAATTAGCCAGTTGTGTCAGAAATATTTCCGCCAAAAAATATTAAAATCTGCTAATCTCTGTTCAAGTTACGATCGATAATGTCGGGAATTTTTTTTCAGGTTTTCTGTTTATTTCAACACATATTTCACTTGATCTGACTTCCCTAGGTAGTGCAGAAGCATACATTGGGTGAGGTGGGAAACTAAACGGTAATTTGATGGCAAGTTGTGTCAGAAATATTCGTACCAAAAATTATCAAAATATGATAATTGGTTTTCAAGTTACAGTCGAAAATGTCGAGGATGTTTTTTTGAGACACAGTGTGTTAGGCTAACTGCCATTATTACTCGTAGTACTCGTAGTAGTGTTATACAAAATATATGTAAAAAACTTACCAGTTTACAACTGTGTGTAAGGACGATGTGATGATATCAGTCCTCTAAAACAGCAAAAATCATTTGGGTAACCTTAGATGGGGCTATGCATATGG
>Ga0209367_1003056_pt1 | contig 22516 bp, 14 predicted proteins | sample WorMetLIZISLAND2_FD_187412 | JGI IMG/M metagenome (GOLD analysis project Ga0209367, IMG submission 187412) | Marine gutless worms symbiont microbial communities from Max Planck institute for Marine Microbiology, Germany - Olavius geniculatus... ... | reverse complement strand
ATGCAGGGCAGCTATTCAGCAACTTACAGCACTGGTTGTGACAAACCAGTTTGTACTCGCGCCACGCTATGACGTCAGCATTACATCACAACTAGCAAAGAATATTTAACTAACAGCCATATTTTGTTTATATATTTTGAATTAGCATTTCTTCAGCTACATCTGGTAAAAATTTCGTGTAAATTGATCATCATTTGAGTGAATTATGAAAGAAATAAAAAGGGTGCCCGTTTTTTGAAACACAGTGTAGTATAATCATTAGGCCTAGTCGGCGCGGTGGTTGGTTGCAGGACGGGACATCAGCGCGCAGTTCGGAGTGACGCACGTGGCGAGGTTGAGCGGAACTCGCGGACTACGCGTCATGCATCACGCCGCCGAGCGATGGACGCATCGCTTCATGGTAGACGCCGACGACTACGGCAGCCGAGTTTCTTGTCTGGTCTCAGTCACAGGGCTCGCACCAACCATCCGCTCAGCTCACCTCTCCGTCTACCGTGAGCCAGTCTTTCCGGCTTCATATGCTGATCTGTAGTCTAATTCAGTCTGAAAACTCACATAATAGCAGATAATTATGCATTGTTGCAAGTAATGTAGTAATTAGCAACAATAGACGACTTTTGCAACCATGTAATGCTAAAACGAGCTGTGTTGAGCTTACGTTATCTTTCCACGATGCACACAAACTATCCAGATACTTTAATCTTTGGCGTCATCTCTCTCCACCGTTCACCAAGTTTTAGGCTAGAAGGTGCAGTGATAGCATCGGGCTTGTAATTGATAGGCCATAGTTTAGTTACCCGGTTTTTCTCATGCAAAATTAATCTGTGATCAGGGTTCGGGCCAACTCAACCATAGATTCTCACTGGGAAGTGAAATAGTACACCGACAGTAGCTTTGCTTTGTGCACCTACGGAATGAATGTATTGCGTCGATGGCACAGACAGTAAGAAATGGTAACTGTATGGCGGTACAGGTTTACTGTTGTTACGTGAACAAAAATACACGTAGCTTTCCGTATGTGATAAGTTCAGTGTGACGTAAAGGTCAAAGTAATTTGGTGAAAAGCGGAATCGGTAATCGATGCTGCTGCCTGGTGAATCATAATCACGTTTTTCGTAAGTCGGAAACAATTGCACGTTTTGCTTGGGCTTGACCTCAAATCCCTCTTTCCTCTCTTCCGCATCTAGCCCGTCTAACAAAATGTGTTACCCCACAAGAGAACTTGTCAAATAGCATCTAAGCAGGTGCACGAATGTGACAGACGATGGACAGACGTATATGTATATCATATATGTATGATATAGATATAGGAATGTGCGGATGTTTCAGCGAAATCGCTTGCGCTGCGAGATAGATTTCGCCTTTTAAAAAACTAGCACGTATAGTGTTTAAAGAAAACACGATTGGTGGCGATCGACGAACAGCCAAGAGGCGATGAGTTCATACGCCGTTGCCAGTCGATTGCATGATTGGGGTCTTGCCTGGCCGGGTCTTTTCTTGTCTCATCCCATGTCAGTCAGTGCCAAGTTGACAGGACGGCAAGCAATAGCAAACAGACGTACTGGACCGAACCAACACATTCGATCAGCTGTCTGTTCGTTCTGCTTGCCTGCTGTATCTATTGCCATGGCACCTCACCGCCAGTGGCCGATTTACTCATAGCCAGACTTGGCAGAACTGCATACAGCGGCAAAACTTACAGGAGACAATTATACTGCTTATTTTCAACAACTTTCTGTCAAAACTGTTGGCCACTTTGCGATGTTGATTATATAGATTTTTTAACCGAGTCATTGATGTGGCAGTGGATCAGAAAAGAGTAATAAGATGTGGGGAGGAGAAAAAACTAGGTAGGGCTAGGGGAGCATTTGCTTCCTTGTACTTGAGGATGTAGACGAGCTTTGGGCGGGTGAAGGGGCGGCATTACACAATTGGCTAAGAGTTGCAGATGCCTGAATCCGCCACTGTGTAACGGCAGCGCTTGTCTGAATCCGTGACGGTCAGTGGGTGGTCGGGCAGCGAACGCTCGCATGGACGCGTTACGCACTCAGACGGAAGTCGCATGACGTGTCGTCCAATCGCTCGTCACATAACGTATTATCCTGCAGCCCGCCTTTACTTACTTTGCGTTCCCATTCTCCTCGGCCTTCCTCAGGCAGCTTTTATTCGTTCCTAGCGCTTAGGTTAAATGCGCAGCGGTCAATCAATCAATTAATCAATATAATTCAACTAAATGGCCCGTACTAAAAAATATATAAAAACGATACCCGTAATAAGAATAAATGTGCAAACATAATGAAACATCTCTCAAACCGGTAACACAAAATCACTCATCCAAAAAATATACAACAGAGAAATTACCGGTAAGAAAATACGAGTAAAATAGTAGAATGCAAATGGCGTATAAAGTTGGAAATAATTAGTTAAATTTTTCTTTTATTATCTTCTATTTTGTATTCGTTTGCTGCCTCTCATGGCGAATAAAGATATATATAGTTTTCAAAACGCTGCATGCAATCCGGACACAGGTATGTGTCAACTCAACCGTCTATAGAAATATTGGTGGAACGAGCAGGTTCTAAGCGTGTGATAAACAAGAAATCCGAGCTAATGCTTATGAGACGCGCGAGAGCCTATAGCAATTCCTGTTCGCAGGTAATCTTGGTGCATCTCTATCCATTTCGTCGCAATTCACTCTTTTGCAGCCAAAAATCGCCAAAAAATCACTTAAAAATCAATATTTTTAGGGTTCAAGATCATTTAAGGTCATCGATGTTAACATTTCTAAGAAGCTCGTCGCCAGTGCTTGTTATGATAAGCAGCATGTCTGTGCCTATCTGCAACCATTTACACGCTAGACAAGCCAACGGCGGATAAATAACCACTTTTAGAGGAGTAACCCTCTTTGAGACCCGCGTGCTCAGGCCTCCTTGAATATAGAAGGTCCGTACTTGGACCGCTAATATCTACATTCCATGCTGAAAATTCCATAGGCAGGTTGTCTTGGTCTATCTCTAGCCATTTCGGCGCAATTCACCCTTGAAATGCGTGTCACAGCCCAAAAAACGCGAAAAATTACTAAAATCCCCTATTTTTGGGGTTCAGTGTCATTTAAGGTAATTGATGTTGACATTTCTAAAAAGCTCGTCGCCAGTGCTTGTTATAATAAGCAGCATGTCTGTGCCTATTTGCAACCATTTTCACGTTGGAGGAGCCAATAGCGGCAGAATAACGTTTTTTAAGGGGGTGCCCCTGTTTCGCCCTTTTGTTCGGAGCGGCCCCCTTTACCCAGCGGCATGAAATTTTGTCGCGAAATACTAGAGGCTCTAGGCTACCATGTGGTGAAAATTTGAAGTCTCTATCTCGCCTGGTCTTGAAACGGTACCGGGTTGTGACGGACAGACGAACGGACGGACAGACAGACAGAATTACCATAGCTATTACGCGCTATAGTTAGCTATGCTAGCTCTCGCGCGTAAAAAGTAAAGAACTGATCGATGAGATGGTGAGATTGAGGTTAATGATAATTGAAGTAGAAAACTAGTTTTTACGCGCGAAAGCAGCTACTGCTTTCAGCGCGTCTTAGTCATCGCAATTCTGTCTGTCCGTCTATCTGTCTGTCTGTCCGTTACACGGGTGGATCAGTCAAAAACGGTGCAAGCTAGAATTACCAAATCTTCACCATCGACTGCCTGGAAGACTCTAGTTTCAGGAACCGTAAAGTTTTACATAAATTCGAAGGGGGTCATCCCGAACGAGGGCGCTAAATGAGAGGTGGTGTGCAAAATTTGCGATTTTTTGGCCAATTAGTCGCTGTATCTCATTAACGGTGCAAGATAAGGCCTAGGTTACTATTAATCTGGCTCTTGATTGGCGCCGAATTCAATGACCTTGAATGACCTTGAACGCCAAAATAGGGGGTTTGTGGATTTTTTAGCGATTTCGGGCTGCGACACTAGTCTATATCATTCACAAGGTGGCGCCACGGAACCATCGTTATGCGATTCAGGTAGAGAATTTGGTATTTGTATATTAACTTAGTGTGAACACCCCAATTTTCAGCTAAACTACTGAACCAGAACTGCTATAGGCTTTCGCGCGTCTCGTGAGCATTAGCTCACATTTCTTGTAAGATACAGCAGCAGCAGAAGCATGTGATAGATAGTTCGGTTGTGCAGACGCGCCTGTCGTCAGCTGCGACTCAAGCTGGGCGCACATCGGCGACCGAAACGCGTTCGTCCGATGCCAAGTGAAAGCGCGGCCGAAGGTGACGGCGATCTTCTGGATTTTAGACGGCAACGGTACGACGGTTAGCGAAGGTCAAGTGGTCAACGAACACTGGACACTCGTCATGGTTGGTGCCGCGTATCATGCAATCTGCATTAGGCGTCTCTCATTTCTCATTCGTTACATGTAGCTCGACTGCTGCTGCTGCTGCTGCTGCTGTTTACGCTAAAATGTTTTTTTTGGTTTAGTTTTTAGCTTTAAGCGCAGTCATCCATTACTTTGCAAATGGCGCTATGCTTACGTACAAAACTTTGTGATTGTGATCGACTTTGTGCGGGTTTTTTCCGTCAAGAAATTCGCATTTTTCTTTGAATGTTTGTTGGTTGGTTTTTCTGTATGCATGATCACTCAAGAAGTACTAAATAATTCTTTTGAAATCCCAAGCCTTTGTGCAAAAACGATAGAATTATTTGTATGTGCGCCCGATAATTTGTTTTTACATTGGCGACTTCGGCGTCCTGCAAGATTGCAGTCGAATTAAGTCGAGTAACCACTATGTAAACCCCTATAGGGGTCTACTACACTGTGTCCGGAAAAAAGTAACTTCATAAACATAGTATAATAAAAATCTTCAACCTGAACAAATTTGAATAAAATTTTGTACACGTAATCCGCAATAAATTGCCGAAGCGAAAGCCAAATTTTGTTTAAAAAATATTATTCCTTACCAAAGTTGTTGAATATCAATAACAAAATATATCCGTTACCAACATGGCGTTACATAAGTAAACCCTTATGCTACTGTTCATTTGCGTAACTTTAGTCTTCAACAAACAACATCTGATTTTGGCAAAATTCTACGTCAGCAATGCAGTATCTCTTAGTAATCAAAGTGCCACAAAAACCTAAAGTGTTTTGCGGTTACCTCACAAAGCCACTGTAACTATCATTTGCTTTGGCAGATCCAACTAAAATTTGGCAGTTTGACTGTCAATAGACGGTGCATTGTTGACTTAGAATTTTGCAAGAATTAGATGTTGTTCGTTGAAGTTACGCAAATGTAGGGGTTTATTTATGTAATGCCATACTGGTAACGGAAATATTTTGTTATTGATATTCAACAATTAATAACTTTGCAAAAATAATATTGTTCAAAAAATGTCGTGGACATCTGCAATTCACTGGCAATTGTGTACAAAACTGTATTTAGATTCGTTTAGATTTGACATTTTTATTGCGCGATGTCTCGGAGGTTACTTTTTTCCGGACACAGTGATTGGAAAAGCGATTGCAAAAAATTCTGATATCGGATACGTTAGGATAATCGCTAAAATGAGGATGCAGTGTTACTTTTAAGAGAAGTTTGCACTGTCTAAAAGCTCTTTATCTAGTTTGTAGCTTGGTTTTATTAGTTGCACTTAATCATATTCGTTTTTATCGTAATGTAAAGTCATGTCTTTTAAGTACAAAGATTGTAGCAAACGTTAAAGAAAAATAAAAAAAATTAAAAATGCGTTTTGTAAAAAATGTTTTAAAACGTTCGTAAACATCGAATAAAAACGTGATCTTATGTGGTTGACGTATTGTTTAAATCCAGTTATTATGCATTTCTTCGAAGATGCAATGTTTATCAAGTTTTTCTTATTATGCATAAGTAATTAAGTCTAAATAAAAAATATATACTATCCAATTATCAGTGATAATTGCACTTTTTGCAGATTGTTAATAATCACTGTTTTTTTCATACTGACCGCTCAACGTTTTTTATGGACCAATAACTTGAGTTGGTCATCCGGTTTTGGCACGATGAGGGTGTCAAGTTACTGTTTCAACCACCGAGTCTATTCAAAGACGTTGAAAACGAGTGTTAATCAAAACGAAAAAGCCGTTATAAACGTTTATTACAACTATTGTTGAGTATGTAGGACCGCGGCGACGGCTCGATAGAAGTGCAGTTATACATTCGACAGATCGCAGTCGAGGATTTCCGACGATACACACTGGTTGCTGAGAACAGTGTCTCAGCACGCTCGCAAGATGCCGTGCTCAGACAAAGTCAGTCGATTCATTTACGTTCGTTTTATGCGATAAACGACATACTTACTTACTTAATTACTTACTTACTTACACTGATCTCTGCTCGCTGCAGTTCGATGGTTAGGCGCTAGAAAGATATAATGCCATTACTTTTCCGTCACGCACAACCTGTAACAACCATACCCAAAACTTACCGTAATTAGATTAAAAGGTTTCTCATATGTATTATTTTACACGACACTAAAAATTTGATATTTACAAAGGTGTATATGTTAATAGACTTTCAAGTATTTCGTAAACTGCTGACTGAAAACTTTCTACTCGTCTCTCTCTTATAATCTGTTCCATGCAGTGTCTTAGTCGTAGAATGTAGCTTACATTAAGTAAATTTGTTTCTGTGGCACTGCTCTATTGGCCTAATTCTATCATTTAATAACGCCGATGCAATCAGATTTTACTCACCACCCATTAGTAGCTGTCATCAGCACATTCTGACTAACAGTTTCGTTGCGGCTTTGGTCTCGTCGAACAATGACGTATGCACATATTTTGTAATTAGCACCGAAAAAAATTTTGTAGTAATACGGTTTGTTAAACGTAGTAGAGGACTAGATAGTAATTAGTAAAACAAATAATTTGAGCAATGCTTACGTAACGCGCTACAGCATCGGTGCTTCCACCTGGGGAATCAGTGTACAACGTGCAATGCAATAAAATAATACTGCGTTTTGAAGAGAGTACCCAGATTTGACGCCCCTGTCGAGAGGTCTCTTTAAACGGTGGGGTTCGAGACTTAAAAGTTTTTAAATATATTGTGATTGTTCAGGAGCATCCGTACCCTCTTTAATTTTTGCAGCAATGCCAAAACTTTCTTTTTTCACGCCTTTTCTTTTTTTCTTTCGTTTTAGTACGTTTCTATTTCGGAGTTTTTTTAAAAATCTTGCTAGAATTCTTGGCACGCTGTAAGCTCCTGCAGCGGCATCTAAGCCGAAGTTTAATAGCCGTTGACTTTTGCAAGCTAGGCTATATTGAAAGTTGATATAATTTTGGTCCTACGTCATACCGACTTCCATTTGCTCTGAAGTTTATACGATGTGAACAGTCCGTGTGATTGTTGTTGACTGTTGAGCAGAGCATCGTTCTTCCGTTCAACAGAGCGTTTTGTCGATGATGTCACGTGACAAGAACAGTAACAAAAACAAGAGCGACGATGCGAGTAGACACAGTTTCATGTCGCTGTCAGAATACTTCACTCAACACAACGCCGCTGCCGCCGCCTGCTCTTTCGTCGTCGTTTTACCGTATTACGTCATCCTGACGTCACTGGTCATTACTGGTCAACTGTTGCACTGGCAAAGATGTGAAAGTCAGAATGCGTACGCGATTGATCGTTCGTTCACTTGATAACTGGGTTGCGAAGAAAGCAATCGCTAATAAGCAATTTCTCTGTGCGGGACTATGGGTAAATGTCAGTGACAGTTTTTGTGCATTATGAAAACGTCGTTTAGTAGGTACAATACTAAACGTTTTATACAGCTTTCATTAATGAAAACTACCCACGATGTAACCTAGTAATCAAAATAGGTGACTTCATGTACACCCATCTATCCATAGTCTGTTTATTTTCTCCTCCCAGGAGATTATGTGATACCCTATGTTTATTTATTCATTTGTTTAATTGTTTAATTATTTGTCTGTCTGTTAGTTTGTCAGCAGGATTGTGCAAAAAGTTACAGGCGGATTGGCCGAAATTGTCAGAAAATGTTAGACTTGCCCAACTTAGCTAGAGCTGATTAGACTTTGATTGTGATCCGGATCAGCATCTAAATCAGGATATGATTAAAATATTTTTTACCATAGCCAGGTAGGGCGAAGCCAGAATTGGTGCTACTAATTTGCGAATGCAACGAAAAAAATTTCATAGCGTTGGTGGAGGTTTGCGATCTCGAAGTGTCGTTCCAGTTTACTTCTGTGAGATTAGCAATGCAGTTTCTGTGTACATTGGTTCGTTTAGCTTAAACGTACGATTTATTCTTCACTGAGTTAATTTATGCATATAAGTTTTTCCAATACAATGGTACTCCGGTTGTCTACGCACCATTGCAATTTGCAAGAGATAGGCCAACATGGATATTCGTTTGGTTTTGTCTGACTCACATTATTTCCTTAACTGCTTGGAATTTTGAAACCAATGTTTGTTCTATATTATGCAATATTCGTAGACAGTTTCAAATTTGTAGATAGAAATTTTGTTTGTTTTTACTGTTCAAGCACAGCGCGCTGGTGATTTCATAGTAATTTTTTATCACCAACACATCAACAAAAGTCTCATCGATTTTCTGACACAAGCCTAGCAGTTACAACTGTTTCGATAATAGTGTGTAGTAAGTTATAATCATTCAGTAGGTCTATAAGCCTACTTTCATGACTTTCAGTGATGTTTTAGTTTTGATTTCGTTATTGTATAATTTGCAGTAGTCAGAATAAAATTTTGTCAGTGTAATGTTTAGCAAGTTAAAGGTTTTCAGCTTTTCTAATCGTTGCCTATCAGCAAATGGCCTAACGTCAAAATCACGGCTACCTCGACATCGTCAAAGCGACGTGGCGTTTGATCTAAAGGCGCGTACAGATCGATGTAAGTGAACTAAACTGACATGGTTTAGTTTTTGATGAACTGATCGGTTAACGGCGTCAGTGGCCTTCGTGACTACGTTCACGTACGCATCAACCAATGACCAGCAGGTTCGTCCTGCTCGCCCATGGTCAGTTTGTCAAAAACTAAACCGTGTCAGTTCAGTTTAGTTACGTCGCTCTGTACGCGCCTTAAAACTATTGCGGTAAATCACCAGTTTGCAGCAGATGTTACCGTGTGATCGTCGGAGAAATCAGTGGCGCGTGTCAAGCATCTGTTTCGCGTTCTATTGCGACGTTTGGTTTAGATGGACAGTTTTTGTTCGGACTGGAGAAAAAAAAACTACGCAGACATTCTAGAGCGGAGTTTTCCTGACCATACAGTAGATTATCAACTTGCTCAAGGTTGCTCACAATGATCCAAGTGAACATTTGAACCTCTCTGTTACGATTTCGATATTCTGCCACTAGACCACTCAGTAGAACACTACATCCAACTGACTTTCTTCAACAAAATTTTTTAGCTACTATAGTCGCTAATTCCGCAGCAATGTAATATCATACCTTTAAAATTGATTTGCTATGTAACTCTGCACTGTCGAGTGTTAGTGCTGATGGCTAATAACGTAATGTGTTTTGCCTGAAAACTTTACTAGGTAGAGATTATATGTAGTCTTTTAAACAATAATAATAACGTGTATCGGTTGAAACACGACATGTGATCCGGCTTTTCATTGCTGCACTTAAGAGAAACGGTAGCCGCTACAACGTGCACTAAAGATCACATATCATCTGAGTATTTTTAAACATCAGTTATTTGCTTGCGTTTAGGGATTATGACGACTTTTCAGTATAGCATTTCAAACACAGTGCGGGCAATTTCGAGCAGAAATGAGACTGCAGTCGAGGTTTGCATTGTCAAAGTGGGCTAGCGTGATGAGGGGCTTATCATTCCAAAGAAATAGTTTTTATTAATGTCATTTAATATCTACCGAGTTTTAGAAAAAATATATTAAATGACTTGTTTTAAACTTAACTTTGAAACTTTGCTAAAATAGATGCCACTGTTGATGGATGAACTATAGGTCTACAAGTTTGTCTACGATACAATTGCAGAGCGGAGAAGTCGGTGAACGCGTAGTGCAGAGACTGCCCTCAAGTTAGCATACCGGTACATCATCAAATAACGGAAGCACGTTGTCTAACTAAATTCATTGCCACCTGATGTTGTTGGAAACGAAGATAAATGAACAAACATCGGACAAGTTAACATCTCACACTCACAGCCATCTTCAGCACAAAGTCCATGCAAGTCATTCAAGTGTCAGTCTGTTAGACTAGGTCTGACGGTTTTTACATAATTACTAAATAATGACAAACTTTGTTTGCAAAGTTTTAATTTCATGCCGTTTATAAATTGCTTCATCGTTTTTATTATGTGACGTAAAGGAGAAGGCAAAATAGTGATCGAATATGACTAATGATGACAAAAAATTTGAGCTAATGCTCACGAGAGGCGCAAAAGCCTATAGCAGTTTCGGTTCAGTAGTTTACCTGAAAATTGCGGTGTTAATAAACAAATACCAATTTTTTTATCTGGATCGCATTACGATAGTAGCGTGGCGCCACCTTGTAAATGATATAGACTTCTGTCGCAGCCCGAAATCGCCAAAAAATCCATAAAACCCCTTATTTTGGCGTTCAAGGTCATTCAAGGTCATTGAATTCGGCACCAATCGAGAGCCAGTGTACGACTTTCTATTAGTGATTAATAGTAACCTGGGCCTTATCTCGCACTGTTAATGAGATACAGCGACTTATTGGCCAAAAATCGCAAATTTTGCCCACTCTCTCTCATTTAGCGCCCTCATTCGGGGTGACCCCCTTCGAAGTTATGGAAAAGCTTTACGGTTCCTGAAATTAGGGTTTTCCAGGCAGTCGATGGTGAGGATTTGGTGATCTTAGGTTCCATCGTTTTTGACTAATCCGCCCGTGTGACGGACAGGCGGACAGACAAACGGACAGACGGACAAACGGACAGAATTGCGATGGCTAAGACGCGCTGAAAGCAGTAGCCTTTTTCGCGCGTAAAAATGGCACTTTCAATCACTGAGAAGAAGTAGCGTAATAAACGTACAGTGTATAAATTTATACACTGTTTTCCACACTCAGTATTATGATTATTTTTCATAGTTATTTTTGGAAAGTACCTTATAATGCAGGTTTTACTGCTTTGGTGTCCTGTCTGTCACCATTCATTGTTCATTCGTCCTGTTTTGTTCTTACATGTGTTCAAACAAATAAATGAATAATTGACTGACAGTATGCAGTTTTATGATGCATAGTACAGGAAAACAAATGTATTCCGCGTTGAATATAGAGCGTCACGCAATGTATCAGTATGGTGCAGAAAACATATCAGTCGATGTGACAAGAAAAGGCAAGGCAAGCGTAGAGGTGTGGCAGAGCTTGCTGGGGTCGAAAGTCATCGTTGCTCTGATTCGACAAGATTGCACGAACATGATCGACGCAGACAGACATGATGAGAGCTCGTCGAACAATCATACCCGTCGTAAATCCGCTAGTCTCTCGGAATGTAGGCATCACAACTCCCTAAAGTGTCGCGGGAATGTGCGTTTTGTGCCTCTCATGCAGCTTTTGCGGATCGACGGACAGATAACTGGAACTTTAGTTAATCGTTCCAACGTACTTTAGCTTTCGGGAACGAAAATTCCATAGATGGAACTTTCGCTCCTTGGTACTTTCGCTCCCTAGAACTCTCGTTTCCTGGAACTTTTGCTTCTTTTGTTCAGAAATTATTGTCAGACTTGACATTACAATATAACAAAAAAGCCCAGCTGTCGCTAGGGTAGCCGACTCTACTGGTTGTCAGTGACTTTCAAGGTCATTCAAGGTCGATGATTTCCATCTCATGTGATTAATAGTAACCTTGGCCATATCTGACCGTTTTCGAGATATGACCAGTTTTCCGTTGAATTTTTTTACCCCCCGTCCATTTAAACCCTAATTCGAAAAATGTTTCCCTTGCAATAGATGGCTGAAATTTTGCATGCCCGAGTTTCACACACAATAATTATTCGTGCAAAAGTTTTTTTTCCTACAACCTACCTATTGGCCAAGGTACATCCGTTACAGACAGACAGATGGACAGACGTACGACAACCATGCCAATAGCTCGACCGTTACTTAAGTATGGTTAGCTAATAATGTGCACAAAGCTTAAGGTCTATAGACAGTGCTTCATTTTTGCTTAATTGCACAGTAGCGTCACACGTGGTGAACAGGTATCACAAAACGATCTGAGGCTTGTACGTAGGCCTAGACGTTTGATGCTTATAGGTCTCGCTTATGCTATAGTGAAACAAGCCGGAGCAGGAGACGAAGCAAGAATCAAAAAACGTCGGCAATCGCCAAGTAAACAAACAAAATATAACGACCACAATACCATTAGCTTATCAATTAAATAATGATAATTCACGTTGGAGAGCGAAAGTTCGAGGAAGCAAAAGTTCCACCAATGTAACTTTTGCTCTCGGGAGCGAAACTAGGCCTACGTGGGTAAGAAAGTTCCACAATTCGACGGACACACCACAACTACCCGTCACTGTCGATAATCCGCATTCCGTGACACTCCAGCACGGATCAAATAAAGCCCGCGTTCAGAGACGCAACCGGAAATGCAACGAAGCTGGTGGTCTAGCGGTCAAGCCGAGCCGCAGCGACACCGACCAGTCAGTTGCAGTTCAACTGCGAGATGCGGCGCGGGTGGTCGTCGATCTGCAGTGCCAGTGTGCCCATCAGTACCCAATACGATTGTCGGCCATCGAGCGCTGACGACAAACCACCAGCAATACGACGATGATTACTTGTTATCCGGACAATGCTTTGCTGCTCGTTCCAGTCTCCAGCCATTCGTCGATCTGTCACCGAGTATTCAGTCAGTCTGTCGCATTTCTCTTCTTGTCCATCTGCGGTACGCTACACGTCAGTCAATAGGTCTGAGATGCCTTCACTGACTAATCCGCCACAGCTTGTCCGTTAAATCCGCGTTACGTCTACGAGTTGAAGCGCTGTCAATTGTCGGCTTTGGGGCTTAGAATCTCAAACCAGAAAAATAATTACTAGCAATCTGTTTTCAGATTGTCCACTACAGGTATATATGATAACACTGACAGTTTGCATGCAGTTGTTAACTTACTTTGGTAGGATTCTGATTGTGTTCAGTCAACGGTTTTCTTTTTTTGTGACTTCGACGGTGTCGTTAAAAGGGGCATGTTGCAAAAGACATTTACTGGAGTTTCTGAACAGCAACCAAAATTACTTGTAGTTTTACATTGTATTAGTTGGCTTTTACTGTCTCTTTGTTTTTACTATGTTTTATTGTTCTGGCCACGTGCAAGCGTCATGCCGTGGTCATTCAATTCATGCAGCAGATGTCATTAGTGTGATGTTTTTCCGAATGTCGACGTATAAATTGATGAAATAGTTGAGAAAAAAATAAATAAATAAATAAGCGTGCAAAATGCTACATGCAAGGTTTCAACATGGAAGAAATTTTTTTAAAGTTTATTTATCTTCGATTTTTTACATTGCCGACTACTGCGACTAGCAACTAAGTAGTAGGCCTATATAGCTCGCAGTTTTCCTCGACTAAAATTGGGACTGTTTAGTTTTTTACACGCTACAGCTATGCTGTAGAGCAAGAGCGTCTACGGCACGATTGTCGTCTGTCTGTCGTTCGTTGTAACGGATGTACTGTGCCTAAACGGTGAAAGTAGGACCAAGGTTGCTGTTAATCACTATTAGTAAATTGCATTCGCTCTTTCAGATGCGATAAGAACCATCAACCTTGGATGACCTTGAAGGTCAGTACTGTAACACAAACTGCTGCAGGCTGTATCGCGTCTTTTCTGTCATCAGCTAGCTTTTTGTTAAAGACTTAGACTCATTTGTTTTTCTCTAAGCTGTTGTTCGCTGGAATTGTTGCAAACTTGTAAACAATGTATCTATATTACATTTAAATGTAAATTATGAACAGTCAGTTGATTAATGTGTTGTTTCTGCCTCAAATAAAAACACGTTTCATCGGGAACAACGCATTCGGATAATTTGCTATAACGCAATTTCCGAACATCGGTGTCGCATAACTTACTGTTCAGGTGGACTCTCTGATCTTTCATGTCGAATATCAGTTAAGATTTCCAAACTATTCTATTTTACTTTTTAATTTCTTCGTAAACGATTGCGTCACTAACCACATATTACAGCAAAACTTTTCAAATCCGAATCTGCTTACGTGTGCGTGCACAATTGACAGAATTCGATAAAAATAATTGCTGCGAATATTAGCTTTATTCGATAAATGCAGCGATGCTCGTGTTGCAGCAGCAACTGCCGCCGCTAGACGCAAAACAATATCGACAGGCGCAGCACAGCAGCAGCAGGCTGCAGTGAATGACTTAAAGATTAGCCAGAATTTAATCAAGCTGAGTACCAGCGTAAGTCGTGGACGACGGGTCGCAGCTGCGACCAGTTCACCACCAGCGCACATACGATCTCTGTCAGTCGACTGGTATTGAAACGATTCGTGCATCTCCTTTGATGCTGTATTAGGACGATTCGAGCACTGAATGCCGCCTTGGGAGCGAAACACGCAGAAGCAGAAAATATATTGCAGACGATGTCTGTGCAGGCCTTTGCCCTTCTAGTCATCTCTTAACTGCACGAATTAATCAACGAAACAGCGCTCGCGGCATTCACTTTTTTGTCTTCTCCGCGACCAGTGCACGAAACATCCCATAATCCGTCGACTCGCCGTCTGTCCATCACTCTACAAGACGATGACAGACGGCAGGCGTACACAGATCGTCGACATCGAATGATGATGAGCAGCTTCGTCATAGCCTGCCGATGAGATGTCATCTCGTTTCGCCCTGTCTCTCTCTCTTCGAACCGTCATCGTCTTTTTGCAGCTTGTCTCTCCTTCACGCCGCTGATTTGACGGCTTTCTTTCAGCGCTGCACGTACGCGTCTGCAAATGGGTCTCGCCTGTTATATTCCACCGAGCGTCGAGAGCCGACTTCCTGTTTGTCTGTCGTGGCGTATATAAGCCGACGTGAGAGACTTTCAACGCGCCGTTCTTCCTGTCCAACTTCCTCGTTCACACACGTTATTTGAAGTGCAATTTATAAGACAAATCAAATTCAAGTTTACATACTAGACTGTCAAGCCTCGCGCAAAGCTAAAGCTGTTCGCGGTAGCCGCCGTGGCATATTGTGATATTTATTGCAATGACGTCATCGTCGACCAATAGCTATCGGCCTATCTGGGCTTGTCTAGCAGTAGCTAGTTGCAGCAACCCCCATGTCGCACTGGTAAAATGTCCGAAAATCCGGTCATGTGACCTTGTCCTTTCACATGTGACTTTAAAACTGAATGGGGTTATTGTGGTTTTCGAGGTACATGTTGGTGTAAAATTTTATCTACCACTTAAGCGCAGCGGTTCATGAGTTATCGTGTTAACAGAGACAAAACAAACAAAAAAACTTAGCGATAATACTAAGAACAATACTGTCGTTGCTACTGCGGACGGTAATACGTTCTGAGTTTTGGCGTAACGCCATTCACTTTACAAAAAAACGATATGACATGAAAAATGGTGTACAAGATATTTCCGATTGGTCTCAAAAGTTGTGTCCCGTCTTTTTGTATACCAAAAACGTTTTTTTAAACCTGTAAGACCCAAAACTTAAAACATTTTCTGAACAATTTAAGGTTTTATCCATCCCTGACCAGAATACATGGTTTGATTTTCGATGATGTCAGAATATGCTACAATGCAGAGCGTTTGACAATTTTCGTCTAAAAAAATGTGCAGCTATTGCTGGTAAACGCCAATGATTCAAAGATTTGCACGAACTCTATAACTGTTTATACGAGTATAGCGCCATATCGCAAAGAAATCAAAAACGCATAATGACCAAGACGTTCGGTGTTCACATTTATTAGGCTATACGCAAAGTGTCAGGTCCGATCGTGCCCCCAACATCCATTACTACTATTATTAATTCCAAGTTCAGTGTTTGCTGTCCGTGGCGCAGCAGCCAAAGCTCATCGCAGCGTAACGTTCGTTATCTTATCGTCAGTTTCTCGTTGCCGTTTTGACCTGGCCATCAGTCAGCATCAGCAGCAGCAGCCGAGTCACCACCAGTCAGTGCAATTATTACGATACACTTATAATTATGCGATCGTTGTCTTGCCGACGGGTTTAAGTCATGCAGTGCGTACAGAGTACACCGGTATTATACAGTTAATTCGGCATGACGTCATCGTCGTTGCCAATGACGACCGATCAGTTGCTGCAGCAGCAGAGCGGATACAGGCAGGCATCTGGTCTTCGTGCGGTCGACGCCAATTCGTGCCATTTGTCAACGCCGCTGTCACGCCGTTCAACAACAGCGATATTCCAATAACAATTACGAAAACGAAAATGATCGATCTTCGTTTTACGAGAACGTGGACTAAAATTTTCAGGTTGAAGGAAGGCGATAACTGAATATAAAACTAAATATAGTAAAAATAACAGAAAGCAGAACGACGGCAGAACGAACGTAAACGATATTTCTGCGATGCAAGTCAATTAAACAATTTGTAGAACGGCAGTTTCCAGCGTACAACGCTGACGCATTCGTCCTGAAGCATGATTCGTGATATAGGGCGCAGGTACCAGTGCAGCTCTTTTGATTATTACCAAGGTCATTTCACATTGCCAATTACGCCAAAACAAGCTTTTAACAACTCCATCAGTATTTCCAACTAGCATTTTCAAAAGTTAAATTTGGCATTTATTTTTAAGCACTATATAAAAATCAACATTGTTATATATTGAGATATATTTTAAAATGCACAAAAACTAAAACTGAAATTACGTGAAGGGCTAAAATATCGGCGAGCCGCACATGGCGGCTGTCGCCCCCCCACGTGGACTAACCAACCAGTCAGTGCACAAGCGGCGCATGGCCAACGTCGGCGCAGATAAGCATCGCTATACACAGCCTTCCGGTAGCAGAGGCGGCAACGCCGCTCGGCGATTTCTCTCGAGAACTGACCACACAGCTACCAGGCACACTGGCAACTGTTTCGAGCCACTTTTTTACTGTCGAGTTTTCACCGTGCGACACAATACAAACGAACGGCACGTGTGCTGTAGCAATTCTGCCAGTCTCTCCATCTGTTTGTCTGTCCGTATTGTAACACACGTTATAATGTGTCAAAACGACTAAGTGCACTACGTTGTCGGTTATTTTTTTCTAAGTTCGTGGTAGCGACGCGATCACTCCAGCTTTCTCGAGTCTTTATGCACGAAATTCTTACTCGCTACTTACAACGTTTTGATCAAATGCAAGCGAAAAATAATATAAATTCCACAATTTTACCAATATGCACCATAATTCAAAATCAAAATAACAGAGCACTGCACTATTGACAATTTAGCAGTTTTGGCACCAAAGTTGACATTTCCAATAAAGTCGCAATCACTCCGTGACAATTGCATTGCGTCGATTGCGTCGCACGACAAAAACTTAACAAAAAGCTGCTCGAAAACAATTGCTTTCTAGCTAAGGGTAAAGTTGTATGTGATCTGTTCGCCGGAGAAAACCACACTTGAGATCTCCGCGGTTTTTTTAGGTTTGCAATTTGAAAATAAAACACCAGGGAAATGTTTATCTTCAAGCGCAACAGGTGTGTGTAACAACAAGAGCGCATTGCAAAGGTTAATTTTGTGCATAATCTCAATTTAACTACTACTTTTTGTTTTCTATGTTTTTTTGCACCTGCACTACGTGCACGATGCTATCTGTTTAAAATATAATTTAAGCAATCCATATTTTGTTCGCATTTTTGTTCTGCTTTCTGGTTTTCAGTGCCTTTTCCGTTTCAGACATAGAATTCAACATCGTTAAGTCGTTCAGATTGTGTTGTCTTGCGGCTTTTGCAGCACAGATGGCGGGCAATGGATGAAGGATGCTGTACGGCCTTTTGCTGACACTAAGTACAAAGTAACGCAGCACGCCGTAGCGTCGCTTCTTAATTCATACATATCTGCAGTGCAACGTTAGTGATCTTGAAACACTGCAATGGGCCAGCGTCGCAGACGCTTCTGTCGTTAATAAATCATCGCAGCTGCAGTCTGTGCGTCTAGCGCGCTATTTTCTGCAGTGGTACGTAGGCTACAAAACAGCGGTGCGGAGACTGCATACTGCGTCGTCACGCCGCTCATTCAATATTTAACAGTGCGACGGACGGACGGACAGCACAAGAACGAGCTAAGAGCGCCAGCCAGCCACCATGGCTTCAGCGCCAACGTCGTGTACGCAATGCAACTGACCGTTCGTTCGTTATGGGCGGCCAGGCACCCATCTTGACCGCTTCAGCTGCACAGTTGTCTGTTTGTCTGTCTGTCAGCTATACGCCTCATTCTGACGCGCGCCACCACTTTCGGTTGATGTCGACAACGTTTGATTGGCTCCACGTCGCTGGTCAATGGCAGCGCTGTTGTCCGTGAAGGTCACCAGAGAACTGAAACACGACTCTGCGAGGCGCCGGTCTGATTTCGCTCGGTCGGACGGACGGAAGTGTGTGCAGGTTTAGTCGTAGTTAATCCCGTCGGAACGCAGCGACAAGCGTGCTGGGTTTCAGTTCTGATCGATCGGTCCATATTCGACGTTCGACGGCGCACCGGCCGGTGGGCTGACGCTGACATGTCGCGATTGCAATCTCGTCACTGAGGTCGGCTTGTTTCATTCACGCCGCCAACTGCATGACTACTGCATGGGCGGTGCGCCTCGAACTGTGTGATCGCTTGAACAATATTCACAACGGACGTCGCTGATCCGTCGCTGAATGTTTTCGATATCAAATATGAGCGGCGTTCAGCGGTGCCGTGGGACGCAGGAAGAGCCAGTCCATTGACGCGCTGCGCTGCGACACTGGAATCAACCTCGCTGAAGACATTATACGTCGGACGTCGGTCGCCGGCAGCGGCAGCTCGGTTGGCAAAGCGCCTAGCGCGCTGCACGCTTTGTGTGGCGCCGCCGGCACTCGGTTTCATGATAGCGTGCTACATGCACTTCTGCAGCATCTCTCCGTGTCACGCCAACGATGCGGCTAATTCGCCGCGCCTGCTGCTGCTGCTGCTGCTGCTGCGCCGGCAGTGACAGTAACGCGTCGAAGATTATCACAGCTGCGTCTCCGTCATCATGTTCATCTTCACGTTGCCATTGTCGTCCGCGGTGAATCCGTTGAATCGATTTAACGGCGGACGTTCTTCTTGCAGTCGGTTCTAATCGCCGCCGCTTCACGTCGTCAATTGAAATCTTCCGCATTCTCTCCGCTGCATAGACGTCATGTCGACGTGCGAGTGACTGCATGAGGGTCGTGGTGCTGAGCGGAGCTGTAGGTCGCCAGGTCGACTTGTGAATGACGCGCTGCTCGCTGTTCACAGCGCCAGGCTAGCGCAACGACCTCTCCTTGTCCCCGTATGACGCCAGCCAGACACATTATTGAGGCAGCGGAGGGAAAAGGGTCTTGCCCGCCCGCCCCGGCTGTCCACCGACCAAAGACGGGATAGACGGTGGTCCGGTCTGCTTTGATGCATTTGTCCCTGGACGCCGCCGGGACGCTCGGTCGGTCGGTCGGTCGTCGAACACCTCAGACTAGTCTGCTGCTGCTGCTGCTGCTGCTGCTTGTGCGGCATGCACCCACGAGATGCTGTCGTCGTTCCGACTTGACGCCATTGTCCGACACACGCTCGACTGTCGCGTCGACCAAGATAGCGCTGTAAAAATATACATGTAGAGAATCATTGTGAATGTGGCCACCAGTCAGGTAGAACCATCTTTCTTAAATCATCTATTCTACGTTTTAGATTGCTAGTGCAGAAAGTGTTCAGAAATAAATATCGAATTCGCTTTCGTGCAGAGTAGTTTTTTCAGGAAGTGAAAGCATTAAAAAGATTATATACTTGAGTATCGTTGCACAATAAAGAGGTAACCATCGCACTTACTACACGTTTATGGATTCTTTTTATTTTCGTGCCGCAGGAAGAGTTGGCTGTGAGACGAAAAGGTAATCTAGATCCTAAGTAATTATATTTTTGGTCGCACATGGTGACAGTTTTCCAGTAGAATATGTTAGTTACGAGTAACCTGCTAGTTGAGTCATTGCCAGCAGCGGTAAAAATAGAAAATCAATGCTAGATCTTAACTTTGTCAATCTTTGCAACTGAGCAGCAGGGCGTGGTCGCGCACTGCTCAGACTTCACTTAACGCTGCCGCTATACCTCCCCTACTGCTGCTGCTGCTGCTGCTAATTTGTCTCTTGCACGTCAGCGATGCAGTAACCAGTGAAGATGTGACGTGTAGATACGACAGTTGGAGGAGGGCTTTGTGACGTTCGTCAGTGTGTTACAATGGCGCCGATTTGCGGCTTTAGAACGTCAGCGACTACTTGGACCGTTATCTCCAGCTTGCGTCTCAGCGTTGTTCTACTGCCGCTACTTTTACTCATCAGTACCACCAATCCTCAGTCAACACCAGGTCGGTCTTCTTCATCAATCAGTCCATCATTCATTTACGTAGCAAACTGCAAACTGACGTGCAATATGACAGCAAGAATACTAAAACAGGGTACTCAACTTGAGGGCTCATAAAGAGATAGAACACAAACGTTAAAAATGTTTTTCATTTGAAAAAAAACCGTGAAATAAACACGCTGAATGGTACGTTTAAATCTTAAAAGTGAATTAATATTCCTGCTATTGCAGCTGGCAAGGATATGTTTAATCGACAGAAAATAAAGCAGTTCTTAATTTTGAATATGTACCATACTAATAAATTGAACGATGTTAATACTTACCTTGCTCTTTTAACTTGGTCTTCAACTAGCAAGTAGCCGTTTTAGTTTACCGCACCGTTACCGTTGCCGTTGACGGCACCACCAGTCTCTACGGGGAAAGGTTTGTAAAAAAAGAAAAACGCCGAAAGAGTGACGGATGTGACGAGAAATAAATCGAATGTGTAAAATGGTGAGATATGGTGGAGTGTGTTGTTTGCTCGACAACGGCGATGAAAACATGCAGACGCAGAGAGAAGCGAAGATTATTGAAATAGAACGCGTCAGCTGCATGGGTTTGGTCACGCGCGTTGGGGATCGAATGATCACGCGACACCGTATCGCGCACAGATAGGCCTAAGCCCAGATCCCACTACTTTGGTTTTTAATAGATTTGTTGGACAACAAGTCGTACAACATATTGACATGTTGGGATACTGTGGATTTGTTGTGGGCCATCGATTCAATATGGACTTTCGCCGTAAAACTTGGTATGGTCTTGCTGAAGATTTGTGGTACAGCTTGTTGTACTGCACGTTGTACAACAAATCGAAACAAGTGGAGTGAGCCGTGTCGCACGCAGATATTGCAGCATGTCGCTTCGTGTTTCGGCGTCGTGCAACTTGGCGAGCGAGTTAATTGCGAGCATGTGGGGCTGTGTGGCTGGTCATTGGTAATGGACCGGCGGCTTCCAGGAACGATAATCGCCATAAGTTACGTGGGACAGTCGCAGATGAGATTTCTCATCACTGGAGCGAGCGAAAGATGACGCGCCAGACAAGAAACATGTTGCAACGGTTGCAGTTGATTTCCTGCTGCGCAGTCTGTTGTGTGTATCAGTAAGAGCGCAATTCTTTGTTAACATGCAAGCCATGCACACTGCTAGACTGCTAACTCCTACGCCCTTTTCACCAGATGTTGACCAGATCAGAATATAAACGCAACCTAAGTCGTGCATAAGCAGAACTAATGCCACTAGCATACGACGGGAGCAGAAAACTCATTTGGCGTATCATTTAACTGAGGTTTTAGTAATTTCGTGAATCAAATTTTTCAGTGGTATTTCGGACTGAATGAAAATTTTCGTATTTTTAATAATATGGTTGCGTACAAGATTTTTATTAGGTCTATCTGTTCTTGGCTAAAAGACGCTGTACTATTTGTAGTCTGTACATTTATTTCCCTTTGTTTCACCCTCTGTGGTGTGTGTTTTTGTTAGTCCGCCCGAAAACGATAGTTTTCGGAAGGACTTATGTTTTAGCCCAGCTGTTTTTTTTCGACGCGAGATCTCCGAGATGCGTGGGCCGACCGGCGTGAAATTTTGCACGATGGTCAGTAATAGGACCTATTTTATAATGCCGGTCCAAAATTTTTTTGGGGGCACACCCCAAAAAAATTTCAGGGGTCAAAAACATGCACAATTTGGCCCGATTTCGGACGACTTCGAAGTTCGACGGCGAATATCTCCGAAACGGATCAAGGTATTCAAAATCGGATTTTTACTTTATCTACCGCGATTCCTCCTGCGTTAGGGGAAACAAGTCCGGTGAAGTTTGGTCCAGTGACCTTGGAGATCTCGATGTAAAATCGTACCCACCTAAAGCGCATTTTTCGGAAGAACATATTTCGGCCCCTAGGGGGTGCTGCGCCCCCAAATTTTTACACGCGCTAGAGAATGACCAAGTCTTACTAGCGCACCCCCCATCGG
>Ga0209367_1003055_pt1 | contig 22517 bp, 9 predicted proteins | sample WorMetLIZISLAND2_FD_187412 | JGI IMG/M metagenome (GOLD analysis project Ga0209367, IMG submission 187412) | Marine gutless worms symbiont microbial communities from Max Planck institute for Marine Microbiology, Germany - Olavius geniculatus... ... | reverse complement strand
CCCTGCAGGAGTTAAGCCACGCTGCCCTAGATAGGCAGCGGTGGGCAGCGACAGTAAGAATGGCGTCAGACACCAACGGGCATTGAGCCCACGGTTGTCGATGATGATGATGATGATGATACATCAATGAGTGTCACTGATAACACAATACAACAATAGGTGTACTAGAAAAAATAAACTTTGCAATAACTAGCCAAGAACGTGGAAGTAATAGATCGTTTAAAGCTATTTAAATTAGAAAAGTCAGTATGGAGGACCTATTCAGCATATTTTCTCCTGATCATTTGACTGGTGATTCGGCCTACTGTGACGTTTTGGCATAGCCTGCGTACAAGCGGCAACGCAAATGAGCCGCTTGCCAAAATTGCTTTATGGCGTGTGACGCTATTTTGTTTGTATCACGGCTAATACAAAAGTGTTTTAGGCGAAAATTCCTACACATATTTGGAGATGTTCGATCGTTACATACATGCCTTTGCACTGATTTATTTCGACTACTCGGCTGAATAATGCATGCAAATTTTCGGGACGTTTTTTTGCGTTACCCGGTAGAAAGTCGCATACTTTTCACATACATGAAAATCACTTACCTTAAATGAACTTGAAGGGTTATAACGCACTATGGTATGCCAATCGTGCGGTATTGTGGCTAAAAAGTAAGTCGTAAAAAGTCGGCGATGGTACTATCGGAGAGGGCGCTGGCAACTTTTTATAGGCTGTCAATGTCTCTATTTGCAGCGGGTTTGGACATCATTTTTAATGAAATGTTTCATGTAAGTAAGTAAGTAAGTAAGTAAATGATTTATAAAGCGCCAAATCTCCGAAAAAATCAGGGCGTATAAGTGGCTGCATCTGGGAAACGGTGAAAAATAGAACCAAGATTACTGTTGATTACTAATAGAATATCGCATACGCTCCTTTTAGATTAAATTATAATCAACAATCTTGTATGGCCTTGAAAGTCACTACTACAACAGGAACTGTATAGGCTGTAGCGCATCTTTTCTAGCGACAGCTAGGTTTTTACTATTTTTTTCGCATGCGCTTGTCATGCAGAAACGAAAGATGCTTGCCTCTTTAGTTAGTTACTTACTTACTTAATTGCCATTTATAATAGTTGACTGTTTCTAGTGCTAGAGTATTTAAGCGCAAATGAAGTAAACCTTCAAAACAAAATTTTTAAACGTGCAAAGTTGTCTAATATATATTTTCTGAATTGGAACTGTACGATTGCAGATACATTTGATATTTCATAAAATCTAGACAAAACTCATTTAAATTAATGTCACATTTGTGTTTGTAAAAGAAGTCTTTTTCTAAGCAGCATAAGTGACGTAGGCCTATATAGTATCATATTTGACGATTGTGTAATCAAATCAACTGTATTTTTTAAATAGCAATAAAAGTACTGGATTAAAACATATGACGGTAGTGACTTTATAGTTAAATTAATGGCAATAAAATCATGTAACAGACCAAGGTTAAGGCCAAGGTCATCCCACAATATTTTTAAAGCAATATATGACAAAACAACACACAAGAAATTTCGTTTAAAATTAACGATAATAGCGCACTGTAAGTATTATAAGACAAGAAGCCGAAGTGTCGCTAAGAGAGAGTTGACCGTACTGGTTGTCAGTGACCTTCAAGGTAATTCAAGGTCGATGGTTTTCATCTCATATGAAAGGGCGTATGCGATTTCCTACTTATTCATTCAATTTATTCATTTATTCATTTCATGACAGAGTATTTATTACAATTTGCAATGTAACATCACAGCTGGACAACAGGACACAAATAAATAAGCATCAGCATACAAAAACGGAATAAACTAGGCTATTACATGGCTAATAACATCGCAGATATGCTGACAAATCATTGTCTTTAAAGAATTGGCCGAAAGCAGCCTAAGAACTAAAGCAGACAGTGTCGGGCAAATTATTAATAACCAGTGGCAACTTTTGCCCTATCTTTTACTGTTTCTGAGATAGACTTTGTAAGACAAAGTCGTTTCTGGCAAGTTTTCCGTTGAAAAACGCACATTTTTTATACCTTCGTCCACTCAGTCCCAAATTTGAGAATGTTTCCCTTGCACTGGATCGCTGAAATTTTGCATGCCTGGGTTTAGGACACAAAACTATTTATTCGTGTAAATATTTTTCCTTTAAAATCTAACGTTTAGCCACAGCACATCCGTGACAGACGACGACGGACAGACAGACGACGGACCACAGTTGTACCATAAGCTCAACCGTTACTTAAGTACGGTCGGCTAAAGAGTGGATCTCAACATATTCGCTAAATTTCGTAGGCTTATTACAGGCCCGACTGTTAGTTCGCCAAAAAAGTTATTTCGATTTTGTTTGCATATATTTTAATGCTGGGTTTGCTATATTACAAAGTCTAATTTTGCAACGAACACATTTTAGCTAAAGTTAAAAATGCAACGTGTGTCGACAACTTGATTATAATATAGAGCAAGACTGAGAGTTTTGTGAACTACTACATTGAAGCTCGGGGACCAGATTACAACCGCGAACAACTTAAAATTACATCATCAGAGTTGGTAAACGGAGGAACGGAAACGACAACCTCGGTTATTCGCTGGGCGATTGTACTTTTGACCAATCACGTCTCAGTACAGGAACGTCTTCATGCCGAGATTGACTCAGTTGTCGGCAGACAAAGACTGCCGACCTTGGACGATCGATCAAGGTCAGTTAACAAACGTTGTAATCATCCACTACCATAATGCGTTTTTATTTTAATTTACTTGTCAATTTTTGTCCCATTTTCGTTAAGTCTTTAATGTAACTGAACGTGTCGTTACTGCTATCGAAAGTTGCCTACGATCGAAGTAAGTAGTGACGTTTCTCCAATACACAAAAAAACACGACTGTCACATTTGAGATGTAAAAACATACATCTCTGAAACCATGCAAGGATTTGCATATTTTTGGATTCCGGTAAGCCTAACACAAAATGCTGAAAGTTGGTCGTTACAGAACTTCAACATAATACGTTTATTGCTTTGTTGCTGTGTCCGAGCCCAGTGTTTGGGATCAAATATTTCTAGAGCTGTCAAAGCGTTAATTTTTTAATGCATTAACGCACTGCGTTAATTTTTTGTTGCATTAATTAACGCGTTATTAACGCACCCAGGCCCGTCGAGAGAAAGAGTAGGGTGGGTAAGTTACCCCGGGTCCCGCGACGTTTGGGGGCCCCGCCTGCAGTGTTGTTAACAAGAACTTGACCTTCAAGGCCAAGGCCAAGGCCAAGGACTTGGCCTTTAAGGCCAAGGCCAAGGCCAAGGGCTTAACCTCACGGACAAGTTTAAGGACTGCTTTCGATAGGGGGTGTTTTTCAATGCTAAATTTAATAGTAATTTTAATTAAATAGATTTAATTTTCAATTTTGCAGTCAACCTGAATGACCACTAAAACTGATGAATTCAACTACTGCTTGCTAATACATTCTGCAAGCTAAAACAAAATCCAAAACGTAATGGAAATAATGCAGTACACCACCCACGCAGTCAAAGTTCAGAAACTGCAGACTGCTAAACGACCAGTACACACAAATTCAAATTATGGAAAAAGGTTTGTCAGAGTTTGTGTGGTTCTCAGGTCCTCTGGAAAGTAACAGTTAGCAGTTAACTGAAATTAAGTCAAGGGGGAACGCGCCCCAGTGCCACACTGTTGCACTTGAGAAACACTAAAGTTTCAAGCAGAGTGTCGGACATCCGTGCCCTGTGAAAATATATGCATTAAGATGATAATTAAACTAAACGTCGGTATGAACTGAGAAATTTACTGTCCACCAAAAGACCACCAGAATCCAGTCGTTTATGCGATGAAAATGCTTTTAACATTGTAGCATTATTAGTCTCCCGAAACACGAGTCTTGCAAGGCCAAGGACCTGGTTGGTCAAGGACAAGGACTTTTGCTCAAGGCCAAGGCCAAAGGACTTGACTCTCAAGGCCAAGGCCAAGGCCAAGAAGTCAAAATTTGTCTTCAAGGACACGCCAAGGCCAAGGACCAAGGCCAAGGACAACAACACTGCCCGCCTGTACAATATAAAAAGTTAAAAACACATTTTAAACGTATAATCAACAATAACTGCCGTCATAGCTAGCATAGAAATCTATTAGCCTGTGGTCAAAAAAATTATTTATTTACAGTAGTGATAAAACAACAATTACAGTTTAGTTACTTGAATTCATTCAATTGTCAAATAACCGCAGTTTAACGAAATATTGGAACTTTTGCTTCACGGAATTTAGTAAATTAATATAAATTTACATATGTGCGTTAATTTTTTAATGCTCGTTAATTTTTTAACGCGCATTAATTTATTAACGCATTAATGTGTTAATTAATGCGTTAATTTGACAGCTGTAAATATTTCTTTAAAATATTACGCTTTGTGTAGAAAGTTTAACGCGTAATTGAAAATTGTTTATTTGCACCAAAAACAGCTAAGCACATTTAATAAAACATTTTTTTGAAAAAGTTCATATTTGATGTTCAAAATGTTACCACCGGCCAAAGCACATGCATTCAAACAATATTGCGAAAGTCTGCGGCAAGTCATCTCGTATCTGCTGCAGCGCCGTTTTTAGCTCCAAAATGGTCTTCGGCTTTAAGTTAAGTTTGTAAAATGTCTGCAGCATTGCACCACGCACATTAATTGTCAAGTGGTTAAAATCTGGTGAATTTGGCGGCCATTCATACTTCACAATAAGGTCCGCACAGTAGGCTTTCAAGTGAAAATGAAAAATTCTTTGGGTCAGCGTGCATAATGTGGCATAGCTTGATTAATTTCAGAATAATTGAATAAAGCTGCGTAGTTTTGTGTAAATTTAAACGCCGAATAAGCGTGTAAAATATGGCTTTAAATTTTCAATGTTTGAAAAATAAAGTTTAAAACATTTTAGGGAGCTAAAATTTTCTGACTCACACTGTATAGTAAGAATGCTACATCCGCATTCAAGCTTATTTGTTCTGTCAGCTGTAAAAAGCTATAACTGAGCGCTGTGCAATATAAGACTTTATGTGTTGCTAGACTGCCATATGTTGAGGCGACAACTCTTGAGGTTATGCGTTACAAGCCATTGGCTCCCGTCACAGCTACGCATCGTACGCTGCGGGACACAGAAGTCGGCGGCTATTTCATACCCGCAAAGTCAACGGTAAGCCGGTGTACTTATACGGTCATTGACAACACGGCATTATCTCAGCTGGATATCAGTGATTTAGTATAAAGTTACATTGAACCGTTCTGCATTTTAAAATTAATAATAACTATATCTCTATCAATGAAAATCTGCCGTAACCATACCACTGTCTAGGCCTATATATCGTAGTCGCCGTGTGTCGTGGCAAAGGGCGTCAGGAACAGGACATAGACTCCCCTTGCTTGATTGTCTGAACTAGAATCGGACGCATAAAACCCATACATTTCGTATGACAATTTGATACGCAGTGTCCGTGCAGGTCACTTAGTCACCATGACAACTTGCTGTTCGCTTTTGGCTAATTTGTGTTTATAGTTTTACTGGTATGTTTGTGATGCGTGATAAAGCAACGGAGACCTTCAGCTACATTAGTCTGTCTCATGTTTTGTTACGTAATAAAAAAATGACAAAATTGTTTTTAAATAAAAAATGAAAAAAAACGGAAAAAAGAAATTAACATTTTTTTGCATGTCTGCAGTTGTAGTTGAGAAACGGAACGCAATCGCGCGAATGCAGCATTGATAATATTTGGAGATATGAGAGATTTAAACCGTAAATAAGCTGAATCACTGCAACCTAGTTTTATCCAGTCAGCCAACATCATCCACAGTGTCGTAGTTTAGTGTGATCACTGCGATAAATACTGTTGATTACTTTGCAGTAATCACGGTCTTGGTGATATTACGGTCGGAACAATGGTGTTTGATGATACTACAGGTGATGGTGAACCTGTACAGTTCACACATGGACCCTGATGATTGGCAGCAGCCGCAACAGTTTCGTCCTGAACGCTTCCTCGACCAGTCAGGCAACCTCATCCACAGAGATAAAGTCATCGCTTTCTCACTCGGTACGTCGGTTATGTCCATACTTACACTGTCAGTTTGTCGTGGAAGAATAATTTAAATTTGCTGTCAGAATTTGGTGTTGTTTGTCATAGCTTTGAAATATATCATTTCGGTTGTCGACGATTATTTGGAATCACCTATATAACTACACCGCCGTGATTAAAAACTCAAAATTGCCGTTGGAATTTTTACGATATCTGTCGTTCTCAGATAAAAGCACTTCTAATTTTGACAACCATATTATCATTGCTGGTTGTCAGTCAAATTTGAAACTGATGTTTTTGATATGGTTTAGCATTTTATTTCAAGAGCATCAGAAGCGCTTCATGCATGTTAAATAACAGTACCTAATACGCACTAATTCACTAATTTACATTTGCAGCCGTCTATTATGTTCAAATAAATGTGTCATAATATTAGCTTATTGCTTTTCACATGTAACACAGACCTACTAATAAGCTAGACTACATTTTTAAGTTATTATGTGTTTTATTTAAAACATTTTATGTCATTTTTCTCACGACTATAATGAAGTAAATAATATTTTCATACAATTGTACTTCATTGAACGTTGAAGGCAAACGTTCATGTCTCGGTGAACAGCTGGCGCGTCAAGAGATCTTTCTCTTCCTTGTCTCATTGCTACAGAACTTCGAGTTCAAACCACCAGAAGGTCAGGATTACATTGATGTGCATGAAGAGTGGGGATTAACGATGGCACCCTCTGATTATAACGTTAGAATGGTTTCAAGAGATGCGTAATGATTGCTTGCTTGTAATGTGCTATTGGTTTTAATACTGAAACTATAGCTTTGCTTAAATATGTCTTTGAAAAACTGCTGTTTAACTGCTATATTAACGCCACCGAACACTTAGTAATTAATAGAAATAAATGTACAAAACATCAGTTTATACACTTGTTAACGGCGACGTGCAATGACTGACACATCGAAAACAGCAAAAATCATAAAAAGATGATATCATTCACCATCACATCGCCTAACTGTCAATGTGCTGTTGAATAATATCACCTTTTATGACTTTTGCTGTTTTTGATGTGTCAGTCATTGCATGTCGCAGTTAACAAGTGTATGAACTGATGTTTTGTACATTTATATTTGCCGTTTTATTACAAAAACGATGTTTTTTTCTGTTGGTCAATTATAATCCATCCGTCTTCCACGCATGAAGACACAAAATTTTACATATTTCGTGGTAACGATCTTGTCCTTTTGGGGTCACGTGACGTTATCGGTCACGTGACCATTGGACTCGGCATATGGTTTCCTATTGGTGTGCTATTGTAATCATGCGTCTAACTAGGACCGTTACGAAGATATAAAGCTTTAAAGTAGCATTTGCCCATGTTAAAGGACAAAAATTTCACTGTGCATGCTCCGTGTCACGTGACCTGTAGGTAGGGGTCCAAAATGACCACATATTTGGAATTCCCGTGGCCATATTGCTTATTCACTATGCAACTTTTATGGGGTTACGGATACGATTAAGGGCCGTTTATAGGTGAAAATTTTATACAGGAGCGTTTTTGGCCCAAAATTTCGAAGTCCGTTTTTGGGTCCAATTTTCGACTTTGGGGGATTTTTCAAAGATCAGATATTAACTTTGAATTTTTTACTCCTAAAAAGGCACAGCCTTGCGTGAAGCCGCGTCGTTTGAGCCATTGCGCGTAAAATCTACCGATTAATCTGAACTGTAGCCCGGTCATTAAAAAGGTATATGCATATAAAAATTCCCGTTATATTCCCCCCCTTTTGTCGAAAAGCTCCAAGTAAATGGATTTGCACGAAATTTTGCACAGGGGGTCGTTTCACGGACGTAATCACCTTTTTCAAATTTTGTGTCGATCGGTTGAGGGGTTTCGGATCTGCGAGGGGTCGAATTTTGCCATTCTCCATTGACACAGGGCTGCCCTACCGCGCGCCTGTGATAAAGCAAAATACCATTTTATGGTCGAATATGTATTTCGCCAAAATAATCAATCAGCATTATCATAAGTCAACCAACGTCGGTGAACTAACGTCGGTGACTAAGGATTATTAGTCATTGCAAGTCGGTGATGTGACAAACGAGAGATTATTTTGCTGGATTGATAACATAATTAATCTATCGTCTTGTTTTGTAGCACGTGGAAAACATATTTGGCCTGCTAGCATTGTCACATGTTGAAAAGTAATGCCGTCATTGTTTTTAACAATGCAGTGAATTTTTTCTAGAATGTTTGTATTATCGTGTTTTTGAAACTTTCATATAAGCCTGATTGTAACGAACTGTAAGTAATAATGATGTAATTACACTGTCCTTAAAAGGTCTCACTTTTTTCAAAATATTTTTACTGATGTAGTCTGTGGACAATTGGCATATTGAATATCCCACCACACATTAACTGCGTCCCTTTATTACCTTCTTTATTACCTCGTGCAATACAAATGAAAGAAAAACTAAAATAAACAATAATAGACAGCAAGCATGTTGGTAAACAAGGTACACTTTTGACCAAAATGCAGTGAATGATCTGTACGATGCCACACTTTGTTAGATCCGTTTCTTGGATATCTAGCGTGCTGAACGATATGTTTGTTTCTGGCATTTGTGGTTTAGTAAGCCTACCATTTCATTCACAGTGGTCACATTCTCTTTTGTGAGTGTCTGCTTCAAACTGCCAATCTAGAAATCTTGTGCATGGCACACAAGCCAAGTTTCCGGTACCATACATGTGTTTGTTGTAAAATAAAACTTTGTAATATAGCAATAAACTCAGTATTAAAAACCGGTGCAAATAGAACCTAAATAACTCGTTTCTGGTATCGGAAACTTGGGCGGAGAACTTGGGTCGTGTGCCATGGGCCAAAGGTTGTCAAATTACCCGCACATAGACCATAAAGTGACACAAGGTCTAAAACTGACATCAACCCTTATTGCGAACGAAACATAAAATGTGTCGGAACATAAAATCATAATTATATTACGAGACACACAGTGTCAACAATCATAAACATTGTCACCAAAAAGACCAAGCAAAAATACGACTGAGTACCACGTAAGTGAGACGGGTTGTCTTCGCCCGCGTTATATAGCCTACGCACGAGGAGGAAATGCGGGATCATACAATACAATACAATACAATGGAGAATTTGCACTCAAAAACTGACAAACAAACTGTCAGTTTAATGTAGCACATAAACTAAAAATAACTGAAACGTTTAAAAAAATGAAATAAGAGATACTGAGAATAGAAATAGTGTTGAATGCAAAAATGACAAAAATTGAAAAATGACTGAAGTAAAAACAACTAAAATAAAAAAAACTGAAAAGGCAAGAAATAAAGAATAATAATGAAAACTAAAACTCTGAAAAAAACTGAAAAGAGTAAACATAAAAACCGTGAGCAGGTCCGAATAGCATGTCATGTCAATGAATATACCGACACGCTAATCCGCGATACATCGGTCTTTCATAACGTAGTCAATGAGTTTTTCTGAAATCGCAAATGTGACTGGTTGTACGATTTACATATTGCATAAAACACGTATGCGATACAATAATATTCACACTTACTTCGTACTTTAAAGTATCTTAGCTCATAGGTGATGCGAACCGGACGTAGTTTTTGATAAGAACAGGCTTGTATGTGATGATTAGAATTATTCTGCACCAGCTGCTTGGAACGGTCTTCCACCTTTGCTGCAACAGTAATTGTCTTAACATTGCTTCGTTTAATGAGATTCTTAAACGTTAATCTATTCTGTTACTTAAGGAAGCATTTTAAAACTAATTTGTAGTTGTGTTTTATTTATTTAATCATTTATTTAGCTGTATCAATTATTGTCGTGTGCCAGATTTAGTTCTAATTTTGTAAACCACCTATCAGCTTTATTATGGTTTTCATCGATTGACTGAACGTACATGTACAATGCTATGAGAACGGACTGATCAGAACATGAAGCTATGCGTTAGATTGTCCACGAGTCCAGGCCGTTTGATTATTTCGTGGCTCCCGTTAAGTCTGGAGGCCCGACTGTTTCGCTGATAAGTAGAAATATACAAGCTAGATTTTTACTGTCATTTTTTTTAAATCATGAAACGAACTGATATGGAAAACGATTGAACAGCTACTTATTTGAGTAAAATAGGCGAAAATTTACAAACTTTGATCTCTGCAGTTTTGGACCAACTCAGCCCAATAATGTTCTGAGTGAGACGATTTCTAGCCCAAGTTTGATCGAGTGCCGCCTGTTCCATGCGCTGTGATGTTGTGGTGCGTTGTGTCGCCGATCATCGTTGTGGGAGTTCTCGGCGAGTTGACGGTGGACGTCGAGCGGCAGCAGCTGCAGCAGCTGGAGCCGAACATCTCGTCGAGCAGGATGCGTCGAAAGCGCTTGCCGACCAGACAGTAGACGACAATGTTGACTGCCGAGTTGAAGACCAGTAACATGTTGCAGGCGATGTTAGCGTAGCGCAGCGTGATCAGGTCGATGCCCACGGGGATGTCGGTCGACGACACCTTGGCGAATTCCAGCACGGTGTTGGCGACGCGCACTCCGACGCCAGGCAGCTGACAGATGATGAACACAGTCACGACGCCGACTAGCATTGCCGTCAGGTTTTCGTGCTGCTGCTGTTGCTGCTGCTGTTCTGTGCCTCCGCCCCGCTGTCTGCCGCCGGTCGTGGTTGCCGCGAGGATGGTGGATCGACCGCGCAGCTGAGTTCGACGTCGATCAACCTTGCGCAGTTCTACCGCCAGCCTCGAGTTGAGTGCGATCAGGGCGATCAGCGGACCCACCGACCTTCACATTACACGCTCGACGTTTATTACCATTACTTGACAAAACACAAAAAAAGAGTAAAATTCTTGTATTGCTGTATGCTTTTGAAGTATGTAATTTGCCGAAAAAAGATTTCACTGTAAGCAGATATCTTTATAAAATTAGTTTGAACGAGTGATATTGTTTGTGTTTGTTTATTGCCAATCAGTGTTTCTTGAAAACGTAACCAGCGTTGTCATTAAAAGGCGATTGAAAAAAATTTGAGTATGATACTGATCCTTAGTTAAAGCATTATTACTTTCTCTTTCTTCCCTCAGTTAAATCATTGCGTTTACCTATACTATGTTAATGCTACCTTCCTTGCATGGCGAGTAAAGATAAATATAATATGGACTAGAGCATAGAAGTTTAAAAAGTTTACACGAAATAATATTAGATTGTGACCAATTTAATGTATTCCTTGCGAGCATTATTCTTTCCTGTATTTTTCTAAGTGCCTTTTCGTTCTTTTCAACTTGTATTAGAGACCTGGCATCAATTTGAGACCGATCTAATATTATACTAATAGTGACTAGCGTCGTGGTCGTTATTGGAAAATGTCTCCCCGTCTATATGGCACCGTTATCCAAATATGGCGCCTCAAACATAATGGAACCACGACCTTGACTTTTTGGGGTCACGTGACGTCATCGGTCACGCGACCGTTCGACTCGCGGTGGGCGACTTCCTATGGGTGGTTCACTGTGACCATGCGTCTATCTGGCACTTTTATAGAGATATGGCTGTTTGAAGTTCTTCCTGGAAGGTTCTTCCAGGAAAGCAGGTCGTTGGTCGGTTGTCGGTCGGTCGGTCCTCAATATTACACTGATCTCATATAGGCCTACTCCTCTTCGCTACGTTAGAAACGTAGCGCGCGAGGAGTAATAACGTGTGATATATGAATGTTTCAGAAACGATACTTTACCTTTAGCAATAGAACAAAACTGTGTATGATGTGATTTACAATCAAAAATACAATTAAGAGTGACTAGCTAAAGTTGGTCATTCAGTGAAAGCTGGGAAGTTAAAACGTTGGTTGCATTATTTGTATAGCATACGAGTTACAGCAATCGTGAATGACCTGAAGATAAAGTAGCAGATAGTCTTGTAGACTAGAAAGTAGACAGGGTTGCCACGCATCGTCGTGTGGCGGACGTAAGGTCGCAGCTCTGCGCCGGGGCTGCAAGATAAGGTCCCCAGAACCACCTCGCGCTCGAAGAAGCGTGGAACGTTGTAGACGCACGCCGCGACGAAGACGACGAAAACGGCGATCTTTGCACGGCGAAGAGTTCGCCACTCGTTCTGAGACACACGACATCACGTATGGAGCATTAATAGATGTTTCTCCTGGCTGACACTACTGCGTCACTAAACACTTTTACGTAACAATATCGACCGTGTGCCGATCTTGCTGTATGGACTGGACGCTTGTCCACTCGATGTGGCTGACAAGCGATCCCTGGAGTTTATACAGACACCTCTGTTGACGAAATTGTTCAGCACGTCGTTTATTGACATTGCAAACGAATGCAGTGTCATGTTCAGTATTAGATTCGAATCTAGTTTCATTGTGTGTCGTAGAGAGAAGTTTTGGGCAAAATTCATGGATATTGGTAGCTCTGTATATAGTTCAGTCTCAGGCTGCGCTAGACGTGATCTGAACGATTATATATGACTGATATGACTGTTTCTATGTAGCCTAGTTTCCGTTTCTTGCTTGTTGTTTGTTTTTGATTTGCTTTTTCTTTGCTGTCATTATATGACGAATAAAGCTGTGTATAATAGATTAACCAATCAATCAGCCAACACTCAACAGGCCGCAGAAGTTTACAGTAAATGTCTGTATAAATACAATCAGTGAGCTGTTTAGACTAGTAGAAAAGAATCAAAATGTTTAATTTCACATTGTACAGCAGCAATGTTATTGTCATTTTTCGCTATTATTATAACTAAACAACGTTGTCAGTCACGTGGCTGACCATTCGATTCGTCACCAGCGCTTTACTATAAATTGTCCATTGATACTATGCGTCTATCTTGCACCGTTAACCGTTATGGAGATTATGGCGTCTCAAAAGTTGGACGGACGCAAGGAAGCACTCACGAACGGACGCTCAGGTGATTTTATACTATTTCCAATGTTGTGCATTGCACTGGACAGACAATAATGTACTAGAAGTTATAAATGGTTAAGAACTGAGATGAAAAACTAATATACCGCATAATTAATACACACTGCAAATGCATCTGAGAAAACTCAGATTCAGCGGCATTTGAGCGACGTAAAAAAACTAAACTGAACTGAACTGGTCCGCTTTAGTTTTTGACGACCTGACCAATGGGCGAGCAGGAAAAGCCCATTGGTCGTTGGATGACGCGCATGTGCCCGTAGTTACGTAGGCACCAACGCCATTAGATGGTGTCTACTGTAATGCATCACTGCTTGCCCATTGGTCAGTTAGTCAAAAACTAAACCATGTCAGTCCAATTCAGTTCAATTCGCTCTGTACGCACCTTAAAAGCCTTACGCTTGCACAAACGTACAGCCAAATGCTACTGCGATTATAACACGACGTAGGCTTACCTTCATCGGGAGACAAACAGCGAAATATCTATCGACGGTGATCAGTAAAACCAGCCAGACTGTTATGGTCTGCGCAATGGACGCCAGAGCCCAGGCGTGCGGTTCTATGTAAGGGTAGATGCTGTGAAACCACGAGGATCGACCGTGCAGGTCGTCGCCCCTACCCATCTGAGTGTGGATGACTTTGAGTGGTTGGATCAAAACGCTGGTCGCCAGGTAGGACGTGTCGACAATCGCCAGCGTCTGAAGCAGCCAGTTTGTAGTGCACTGTTTGTAGCGATGTCGATCACGCCTGAGCACGGCCACCGACAGGGCGTTACCGATCCACCCCGCCACACAGAGAGCTCCAAACAGGAAGAGGTCTGGAGATATACATGTACAACCTTAAATATTTCGGAGTCATGAGCTTACCTTTTTGGGGGGTCACGTGACGTTATCGATCATGTGATCATTGATTTGGCTCGTAATATGATCTAAACATGGCCACCGACAGGGCGTTACCGATCCACCCCGCCACACAGAGAGCTCCAAACAGGTAGACGTCCATGATCAGTTTGTACGCTGACATCGTTGCGTCATCTGCGGTCAGGCTGTTATCCCTGGGGGTACACTCGGTCGTCTCGTTCATCACACTCCCGCCAGATGGCGCCTCGGTGACGTTGGTCCACGACGACATTTGCCTTCCTTTTGACAAGATCAATATTATCTTATGTCACGGATTGGCTAATCCGCTGCGCTCACACAGAAAACAACGCAATATTGCTCGACACATCAGCTGGCAATATGTGAACCGAATTTACCGAACCATCGCTCAGTAGCTGGTTTACCCTCTCGCTGAATAAATCAAATGAATTTTGCCATTAAAATTCTTCGTATCTTAAAAACGTGTGCGAATTTTTTTATCCCAACTTTGTCAGATTTTCAAACAATGATAATTTTGGCACAAAGGTGGCAAAGAGGTTAGGGTTGTGTGCGGTGCACTTGTTTCCCATTTTGTCTAATTCACTTTAACGTTACAGCGTGTTATGGTGTCAAAGTTGGTAAAAATAATAACAAAATTCTGACAAAACAATTTTGTATATTTCTGAGATACGTAGTAAAATGGCGTAATGGGCCCTACTCTAACACATCTGCCTCAGCAATATCAATAGTTCTGATTCGGCTGAATGCCAATGGGAAATTAGTGACATCGTTGTCTCTACGGCATGCGCGTGAAGGCCGCAGTAATGAATCTTGTCAATACAATTTCTGACTCCACAGATGTCCGTGATCGTACTCAATAAATAATATTTACAAACTTAAATCCAAATACTCGATTCTGTTTAAGATTTTTTTAGTATAATTTTTTTACAGCAAAGATTTTATCGGGAAACTGTCACTATATTGAAATGTGTGTAAGCCTACTTTATTTCAAAGCACGTTAAATTTATATTTCCCAATAGTAATACTACTAAACGCTTATTGTAAACAAGTTTATTACAACTGCTATTGTTATTGTTATTGAAAAATGTACCTCGAAACAGTATGTTCTACTTATCAACACCTAAATAGGCGTTGTTTTATGACGTGCAGGAATGCAGTGAGAAGATATAAACCTAAATAACATGCTAGCGTTAATTCAACGGTGATTTCTCGTTAGAACTGTTGTTTCTAAGGTAACGTGATTAGGTAAAATTATATCAAATTTTATATACTGTTACCATAATCAAAATAAATCTCCGAGACCATAGATTTTTACACGGCGAGCGCATAATGTTATTTTGAAACTGGAAAAGTTTTTCCTAGGCGCAAAAAGCAAAATGAGACGCTTAACGATTAACTTCGCTAGGTGTGAATCGCTGTACATGTATTTCGCCATTTTAGCATAAAATTGAACGTTAGCGTTATTATCAAGGTTGTTAACAATGAAACTATCGCCGCAATGGCAGTAGCAATGCTTGGTAGAAAAAGTATCGTGATACAAATAAACATAGTCACATGTTATTTTCATTTTCATTGTTAGTTGCGATAGCTTTACTGTGCTACTTTACTGTGTTTTTTCTTCTCAGGACAAAAAAAAACAGAAATCAACGAGAAATTTAGGCACGGTTAAAAGGCTCAGACAGACTTACCGATTCAGCTTTAACTCAATAATTCACCGTGCTGTTTGTCATCCAATTTAAAGCTGGTCGAGTGACGATGTTTGCGGCGTAGCTTCGAACGATTCCTTCGTTCTACACAAAGGCGACTGGCTGGCTGACTGCAGCGACTGCGCGTCGCTAACGCTTATATATGCCAGCCAATATCCCCGTGAGTCCGAGCACCGTTATTTGCGGCCACTAAAGCCACAGGGAGGAGACTATGCACTTTTTATCCTAGAACACGTAGGCCTAAAACATAGTTGTTTTGTAGGCCTGCGTATTATACAAAGAATATGCAAACGTTAGCTAAATCTATAAGAAAAACAATTTTTTTTCATTTAGGTTTAGAAACTCTTAATCAGGCTTTGTATAAAATTATGAATGCAACAGCCCAAAACAGTTGCAAAAATTAACTTCGTAATGTGCGAGAACTGCCTAATGCAAAACAGTAAGCCTACTAATTTGTTACATTAAAAATTATGTAAGCCTAAGGGCAAAATAAGCTACCGACCAAAAACAGCAACAATCGTTTCGGGCTAAATTACCATGTGTTTTATTCCTGAAAAAAACATATAACGCCGACAACTGCACACATTAAATTATTCAAACCAAAATTTGCATGTGAGGTCAAGTTGTCGACTTAAACTTTTAAATGTATTTTAACAAATTTATTTTTTATCTAAAGAAAAATTTGCGAATTTAAAGAACTTTATAAAGAACTTTATAATTGGTAAGAAATTGATCGTACGTGAACGACGCAAAACACACAAACTTTACTGTGATGCTGTTCAAATGTTTATGTGAAAAAAACACTGCATGGTGCTGGAATATAAATCTACAAGAATACTGCTCCAACAACGATAAAGCTTGCCAGCTGGTGACGTAATAACCTGAGATCTCGCATCTTAAGTTTGCTCTGAATGGTTCTCAGCGTTGGCTGTAACCCGGAGACATAACAGGTCGGAAGTCTGTGAACTTATGTGAGCTTCAGAGAGCGACACGACATCTTTACTGCTCTCCGCGCTTAGTTCCCAGTTATCGTCTTGCGCTAACGATGGACAGGAGAATAGGCTATGAGCTGACTGGCCTATCATTCACGCACGCTAAATACTCAGCCTGCTGACGTGCTTTTGAAAGCCGCGGTTCGTATTCTCAGAAAACCGCCTCATGATGATAATAGGATTCGTAAATCGTCACCGATTGTCACGCGCGTTCTAATCCCTCTCCTATAGAACCAACAAGCCGCCGCCAGCTGTGTAAGCACACGCAGTCAGACTGGCAGTATATCACTGTTTTTCAGAAGCCAGGCAGGAAGCATTGGCGTATAGTCATAGGTACACAGTGCGTCATTTCCAGTTGTCTGCCACTGTCGTAGGCCTAACTAACGACTTGCCGACACTTTCCTTGAGCTACATGTACGTTCGTCAGTCTTTGCTTGGCCGTTAAAATTGCAAAGCCGTTTAATACCGTTTTAGCCGACCGTACATTAGTAAAAACGAGTTGTTGTCATGGTTGTCGTCCGTCTGTCCGTCCGTTTGTCCGTCCGCCTGGCAAAGATAGACAAAATAGTGGCACCTTTCTATGAATCAAGGCGTATATAAAAAGACTTGGTCAGGTTGACAGGCAAACTTCATTAAGTTCGCTGGCTTTCAACGAAGCCGCTAATCCGGCGGAGTTAAGCTGTATGCTAGCTCACAAGAATTAAATCATTACTGTCTCAAACAGATGCAAAAAATGATGTCCTAGGCAAAAATCCTTATGAGTGCGACACTCAAAATCTCCTTAGTGTGATCTGTTGGCGACGTGGCGTAATGGTATATAGCTTTAGGAAATGCTTTAACGTTAAAGTCTGTCTCAGCAATCCATCTCTTACAAGGTAGACCTAACGTTGTGTATGCTGAATTATCTAATAAATATGGTTGATTCTGCGTCGATTGAATGCCATTGGAACTGAAATTTATAAGCGTATTTAGTTTTTGGATGCTTTGTGCGGCTAAAGTATCCATGGCCTAATGTATAAAAACGACGTGGAGAACATTTTGTGTCATAAAGATGTGTCATAAAGAGTGTAGTTCACGACTGTAAACATGACGCCGTGAATCTCAAGACTCCATTATCTCTGACACATTAGAACCGCTATATAATACATCAGCCGCTGTATTCAATGACAGGAGAACCCCCACTCGTTGCAGCTGATGTTGCTTGTCGATGAGACCTCATTAAGCATGTCTTTAGGCAGGCTGTTTGAAGACACACCGTCACATTTGCGGTGACATGCGACGACGAAGGCAAAATGCCAAAGCAGTTTTTCATGACGCCGATAAGTATACAAATTGCACATCGTCACTGACGTCAGAAATTATGTGCAATCTAATACATCGGCGACATCGCTGCACGAAAGCAAAAAGTTGCAGAGATTGTTGGCCTATTGATGCTGCGACCGCCATCATCCAGCGGCGACAGAAATACAACGTTGTCACAGCAACAGCAACAGCAGCAGCAGCAGCACGTGCATCTTGGGATGATTATATCTGGAGCTTGGGGAACTGTTTACGACCGCAGCTTAAACGATAAACCCAACATGCAATCCAGACGCTCGGATATAATATCACTGTCATACTGCACAACCCCAGTCGCCGCGCCGAAACCGAGGTCGATACGCAAAACACGTAGGCCTATTATTTTGATATTTACGACGGCAATCTTCGCCATTATTTTATCATTATTCGGTTGTATGAGCTGAAATATACGCTGTAGTCTGCCCGAGTGTATAACTGCAGCAAAATATTTCTATGTTCTATGTTAACGGCGCAAAATAACGGTTTTGTTTGCTGTTACAAGAATTTTAAACTAAGTGGATATTTTTGGATATTTTAATTTTATATTAAGTGGATATTTTGTCAACCGACTAACAACAAAACTATCAAGCGCAAGTGTACAATAGAGCATACCGTATATGTTAATGGATCAACCGGTGTTTGGTTTATTTTCATTCTTGATGAATTCTAAATAGGCTCATATTTTCTGGAACAGCTCATAACGCCTGCACATTTTCCACAACATCTGATCGAGTTGGATTTTGTGTCGGCTTAAGGCTAAAGATATTACATTAATTACTTGATTAACCTGATGTAAACGTGAAAATAACGGGATGCTAGAAGCGATGCTTTTTCTATGTGCTATATAGCGACTGACCATGTAATAAACTAAGTTCTGACAGACGTCTGCTGTAGAAAATCACAATTAACATTATCACGATGCACGAACACTAAACACAATGTTTCTACTATATGTATTCGATGATAACTTTGACACGTTTCAGCCGATTTTTGTATTTTGACAGACATACAACACAAAACATTTGCAAAAACTGCGTGCACGGATATGTTGGTAATTAAACACTAATTACGTTGCGTGACAGAGATGACATGTCGCAGAAACTTCTAATTATTTCCTGCCTATATACGTGGCGCATGCGATCGACACTGTGGGCTACAGCAGAATTAATCAGCCTCTTTTCCTGCTTTGTCTCAACCGTCTGCGGATACCGCGCACGAACTAATCCTCTCTGTTTCTCGTCGCTCAGTTCTGTCGTAATATTGGTGCTAGCTCGTGTGCTATTCCGAAATTCATTTCCGTCCATGAATGTTGTTGATAATTACGACGACGTTGGGCGTCCTTTCCGTCCAATTATGACGTTCTTAGGCATCTTTTCTTTGTGTTTTCTACCTGACAAAACAGCTTCAATAAGGTTTCTGCAATTTATCATTCAGACAACGTGATGAAAATGTTTCAACTTTTTCCATACAAACTGTTTCATATCCATCAGACTTTTTTTAAAAAAACATCGTTTGCTTTAGCTGTTAGCTACGATATCTGCATAAAATCATTTTATTTAACTACTTGCAATGCAGCTAATTTGCTATTTTGTATGCTTTAGCTTCTGCAACATAGCAAACAGTAATGGATAACAATGTAGTATTTACTGTAAAATCATTGTTTTTCATTTAGTGGAAATGTTTCAGTTTTTATTTGCCACTGACATACGCTAAGTTTTTTTGACCAACTTATTAAACAAGACATCGTGCAAATTTTAAAATTACATGTATTTACTCGCATGCGCATAATGACAACAGATTGCAACGAACGAAGTAATTTCGGCACATTTCTAATACACTAAAGATTTCAAGACACTTATTACTAGATTACTTACATAATATTAATGTTGGTTTCTGACTACTGAGCTGATAACTATAGGCATATGCGATGTGGTTAGATTTCTAAAACGCGCAACCGTTTTACAGCAAATTTACTGCTGAATGAAAACGAAATGATGTCGATACTCGATCTATATTTGATTAAGTTATAATAAAAACTCACGCCGTACTAATTACAATCTGCATTGTCGGCGCGGATGAGCTACAGCTTCTACTTGTTAATTACATTAATTTGTTTTGTCTACCGATATCGTCATAGATTTTATTTAGTAAGCGTTGGTCAGCGCGAATCATCATATTTCCCGGTCATTGCATGTGATAAGGCGTCGTGTTGGATTACACGACCGGTAATTACGCGCATTGGTGTCTGCAGCGACTGACGCAGTAAACAATGTGCTGAGCCAAGGACACCGACTGCCAGTCGACTATAGCTGTTGATGTCTCGGTTCAGTCACGCCTCTACAGCATGGAATGGCTGTAAACTTTGATGGCCTTGCAATCGATGGATAAACCAGGCACGAAAGTCATTATTAGCACATCAGCTGAAATTAATTCAAGCGTTTTCTGAACGACGAAAATACACGCACAATCACCCTTTACTGGTACTGTTTCACAAATTTCAGCTGCAGTTGTGCGTCATAGAGCATGCGATTCGACCTTGGTTTTAGTATGATACACCACTGTCCGGAATGGTATAAGCTCGTACTGCATACTTGCTTACTCACTCTAGCAGTGACGTAACTAATAATTACAGAACGTATAGTGTGCAACACTTAATGATAGCAGATTGATACTTTTTGAGCACGTCAAAAACGTGCACTTCTGTGTTTTGATGAATCGATTAATTAATTGGAGAAATAGACCTATTCGATAAATATTACAAAATATCCGAATTTTATTGCAGTTTTTACGGACGAACGGCATGCCATAGACGGTATATCGCTACGAAAGACACACGCGAAGACAGCGTGGATGACGATGAAGTTTTTTGATGCCGCGTAAACGATGGCGAGGCAAGTTAGACACTGTGCCCCAAAAAACGTCCAACTTTGTCATTTTCCATATTTCCGCCACATATTCACCGATTTTTAAAATTCTTTTACTGGCATGCACTGTGGATAATTAGCAATAACGCAGTTATAAAATATCTTACCACACTGTTACTGTGTCGCTACACTACCATGTAAAACATTTTTTTTCATAAATCACTAAAATCACTATAATACATATGCAAAAAGATTATTTTTTTGCAACGACTTTTATTACTTTTCATACAAAAATTAAATTATGTTTAGTTTTACGTGTATTTCTTATGTTTCTTAACAAAATCAGAAGGTATTATTGTTAATAATAATTTTTATTGCAGTGACAATATACAGGTGATGCAATGCGCCATTTAGCAATGGAGAGAACGCTCTGACTAAGATCTTATACCGGTTCAAAAAGTACAGTTTTCGAAGAATTCTGGAAGAATTAATAAAAATAAAGTGCAAAAAAGAAAGTCTGGAAATGTTACTAACAAAGATTTGGAAAACATGCAGCACCGACCGAAGGCAGGAGACCGGCAGACTGAAGCATGCGTGTACTGAAGAGAACGTGAACACTGTGGATGAAATGGTAGGCTTGCTAAACCACAAAGGCCAGAAACAAACATATCGTTTAATAAAAAAACGGATCTAACAAAGTGTAACATTGTACAGATCATGCACTGCAGTTTTTGTCAAAAGTGTATTTTATTCATCAACACGCTTGCTGTCTATTATTGTTAGTTTCTCTTGCGTTTATATTTTACATGGTAGTGTAGCGACACAGTTAGAGTGTGGTCGGTTATTTAATTTATTGCTATTTGTCCACAAAATGTAGCAATAAAAATTTTCGAAAATTTGTTAACATTTAGCGAAAATATGAACAGAAAGAAAGTGGGACGTTTTTTGGACACAGTGTAGATTCTAGACAAGAAAATGCTTACTTAATGTTAATATACAGGAGTCCTTGTTCCAGAGGTCACTAGTTATTGCCAGTGTAAGACAAACGCTTTTGTGTCGAAATGAAAAGCTGGTTGTCGTGATTGCATGAGCAGGTCGCATCGTCGCGTCATTCTTGGCAACACTTTGGCGCCTGTCTTTCTGCTTCACCTGGATTTATGTAAAAAAAAACTGTTCACTTTATATACAGTGTAAGAATGACATCGTGGTTGTAGATATAAAACAGCACAAATCACAATTTAAAAATTCAAACTTTACCATTACACAATCAGCAAAGTTCTTATGACATTGTGTAATGGTGATGTTTGAATTTGTAAATTGTGATTTGTGCTGTTTTATATCTACAACCACGATGTCACCCTTACACTGTATATAAAATGAACAGTTTTTTACATAAATATTTGCAGTTTTATTCCCGTTGGAAGTAATCTGGATTAGTTAATTATAGCAATGTTAGAAAATGTAAAAATGTTTTACGGGGGCCGAGTTATAGCCAATTTTGTCCCAAAATTCGTTGCCATGACAACGAGGGTTGGCAGGGGAAAAAATTAAATGACACCATCGAATAGCGTGTTCCGGAAAATATGGGGGTAGGTGCAAACAGCGCGCAATTATCTTTTACGGGGGCCGAGTTATAGCCAATTTTGTCCCAAAATTCGTTGCCATGGCAACCGTGGTTGGCAGGGGGGGGGAAATTTAAATG
>Ga0209367_1003053_pt1 | contig 22524 bp, 9 predicted proteins | sample WorMetLIZISLAND2_FD_187412 | JGI IMG/M metagenome (GOLD analysis project Ga0209367, IMG submission 187412) | Marine gutless worms symbiont microbial communities from Max Planck institute for Marine Microbiology, Germany - Olavius geniculatus... ... | reverse complement strand
GACTATTTACTATTTAACTATTACAGTATCATAGAGTACATCATTTTGTGATGGACTCTATTGGGTTACAAACAGTTTGTGCACTTTGAGCTAAAAACAGCACTTCTATAGTGACAGCAATTCTGCATACATCCTTAGCAAAACTCCCCATTTTTTACTGGGTGCAAGCTACGTCCACTGCCGGTATAGCGACAGAACTCCTTGCACTGCACAAATCCAGGACTTCCAGCTGACACGAAGAGATGCCGTACAGCATGACTTGTTGTTCACAACTAATCAAAGTACCGTAGTGAAGTTTGGACTTAACCAGGCACAAATCTGACGTTACAGAAAGATCCTTGCAGTTAAATGTTGGTCGCTCGGTGCAATGGTTTATAGTGGTGGCCTACTGTGGTACAGCATTGGAATCCTCTAAGTAACCGAGAAATTGCTATGGGTTCCATGTTCACTCGCAGCAGGCAACACTAAGCAAACAGCTCAGGTCAACTCAGCCTCCTATCCTCAACTATCACGTGTTTTTTTAACTTTAATTTTTTTAACGCGCGTTAATTTATTAACGCATTAACGCGTTAATTAACGCGTCAACTGTGACAGCTCTACTTGTAACCAAAAATGTTTGTGCTAATGTCTCCATGTCACAAGATCTCATTTCTGAGCATACAAAACAATATCTTCCATGGATAAGATACAGATAACTAATGAAAAGATAACGTCACACAACTTGGCCTCTAGGCTTTAAGCTCAAAGTCACCAATGATTTGGCTGCCACAGCCAAAGCAGAAGCCATGGCCTTGGGGTAAACCCTTGGATGCCAAAGGATCTTGAAACCGAAGCCTGGAACATATTTAAAGGGGGGCATGCGATGCACTTCCCCAACCTCTAAACTCTGCAAACAGGCCGAATGCAAATGCCTGGAATACGCATGGCACAGTTAATGCAACAATTCTGCACAATTCTGCATAAAACAATTCCCATTTTTTCTGCTCACTTCACTCGCAGATTATTTGTAACCCCACTTTTAAATTTGTGGCACTGCACTACCCTTGTTTGCCTTCTCTGTTTCAACTACACTAAACTTAGTTAGTTTATTCCCTAAAAAATTATAATGGTGGCCACCACTTCTCATATTTTAAAAATATAATGCACCAAATTCGATTTCAGCTGGGGTCCCCTTACTTCACGCCCTCTAACTTGAAATCCCCAATACGCTCCTGAAAGCTGCATTTTTTCATCTACAACTCACAGCAAATCTAATAATTATAATAAATTCATAAACAATGAATTGAAATTCTCTACAGTTAACTTATATGTAAAGGATTGCTTTGATTAATATATTAATTACCAAAAGCACACTCACATGTACAAAATAACTGAAAAAATGAACATTATACAAAAAGTGACTGGTGTCGAGGTCATCACTGAAAATATTTTGCTAGAGGTTTGTAAAATGTTTCCTCAACGCCGAAGGCCGAGGGAAATATTGTGCGAACAGATGGCAAAAAATTTTCAATGATGATTGATGACATCAGTCACTATTTGTTTTGTTATACTTCAAAATAATAACAAGAAAATTGAAACAAAAATCATTTAAACAAAAAATCTGTGACGAATTCAATGTTAGTCCTTCAATGTTGCCCGCGTGGGCAACATTTAACTTCAATGTTGCCCGCATGGGCAACATTGCATATTGGTGAATGACATATGATGCGATTTGGACCAATCGCATGCAGGTATTTTGCATTGAGGTATAACAATTAAAATAAGGACACTTAAAAGCACTAATCTAAATGAAACTATAAAACCAGTAAAACTGTATCACAGTAATAAATGAGTACACAAAAAGGCGGTTAACATAACCATCTTTCTCATAAGTAAGTTTCAACTAAGGACGGCTGCAATGCTAGTAACAGTTTTGTCCAGTAATGATTCTGAGCATGATTTTGCCCACAGCAGAAGTTTTGTTTGAGTTGTTTCAGAAGACTGACATCGGCAATGTAACATTATGTTCCGTTTTCTGTGGCCGAGAACACAGCATGAAAACAACGCTTCATTCCCTACAACGAACAACACACAGCCGACAGCAAATCATCGACACACAATGACACACAATAGAGCTTGCTATCATTATAAGATATAATAAATGTTAAAGGGTGTGTATAACAAACCTATCTCAGAGCTATGAAACATCACCTGCCATATGGTAATGAGATTGATCACGTGCAGTGTTTTTAACTTTTACATGTGACAGCAGCTACTGCTCTAGTGCGTCTTAGCCATCGCAATTCTGTCTGTCCATCTGTCTGTAGGTCCGTCTGTCACACGGGTGACCAGTCAAAAACGGTGCAAGCTAGGATCACTAAATCTTCACCTTTGGCTGCCTGGAAGACTCTAGTATCAGGATCCGTAAAACTTTTGCATAAATTCAAAAAGGGTCACCGCGAGCGAGGGCGCTAAATGTCAAAAAGGTAGAGAAAATTTGCGGTATTAGCCAATATGGCTGCACGAGAACGGTCACACCTTCTGGCTAGTGTAAATGAAACGCTATAGATACTTCATGTCATTTGCTGAGATCGGTGAGCTTAGATTTTGTTCGCACCGGGCCTTCAAACATGCACCGCTGTTGTGTGTTCCTCTTTGCGTTAGCCCCATGGGCTTTTCTTGTTTTAATACCTGCCGCATGACACAGGTGAACACACCATGCTTCAACCCCAGCCAGGTAAGCCAATGACTGATTTACAAGTCCCTACTCCAGAGGGATAGAAGGCTGAGTTGACCTTGGTGGCTTGTTCCACGCCAAGATACAGTCAGTCAGCCATCCAAGCACTAACGAGGCCTGGCATAGAGCAACTACGTTCAGCGGACACAACATGTTAACCAGTACTCTTATACTGCTATACCACATCACTAGGGTCCACAGTTTTCTGCAGTAAATTTTGCCAAATTCCGTGGGCCAGTTCACAAAATTCTGCGGATCACCACAGCAAAATTGTCCAAATTATGTGGCTTACCACAGCATAGTTTATTCTGCTAAAAAAACTTCAGTTTTTGGATGCTGGCACGGCGTTCAGTTATACTAGCAACATACAAAGATATTTATCAATCTTTTTTCTTTTCAAAAGTGCAATTTGTCAATTATTTGCATTGTGTTAATTTACGATTGTGCCGTATATGATAGTAGTTATTAGTAGGGATGCAGTTTTAGGCAGTTCAGTTTGATTTTTCTCCATGATATAATTAGTTTAAAGCCAACGATCGTACTAATCATTGGTCATTTCTTAACTTCTGTAAAATTCCACGAAACTCCGTGGCAATATCAAAATTCCACGGAAAAGGGCAAATTCTGCGGTTCGGCTCGAAATTCCATGGCCCGCAGAAAACTGTGGGCTCTACACATCACCACTTAAACTACTAACAAAAATGACCAAAAAATCAGTGATGAAAACAATACACACATTAAAAGTTTAAAAAATAGTGAAAAGATTTTGTATGCAATCGAGAGTTAAGGGCTAGTGCCAACCAGTTCTTCCAATTTAATGAGACCACATGCCACCGCTAGCACCCGTAGGACTTGTGAGAGAATACACCACAGAAAGGTTTGAACAAATTCATTATAAAAACTACAAAAAAAAACCAGTTAAAACAGTAACGTTGCAAAGAATCAGCATATACCTATCAGCTGAATCACAGCCATATGACATTTGTTGAGGATATCATCAAAAATTCTAGAAAATTCCATTTTGCTACTTGTAACAGTTGATTTGCATTCATGCTCACAAGCAGTCCACAACTCGGCAAATTTGTCCACTTGCAGTTCATAAGGTCTGAAGAAAACAATATGTGAAAATAAGACCAACGGTAAAAATGTTATATGCCAAGGTTAAATTCATGTACAGCAGATAGCCAGAAATACAATGTGATGGGAATCCATTGGACAACATTGTAGTAAGAAATTAGTTGATTTACTGACATGATATGCTAGGACTTCTTAGAATTGGCCCATACTTTGACAACGCCCAAAATTATACGCAGTGGACGAAGAAAAAGTATTTGCAAAAGTCCGCTGTTTGTGAGCTTATTTGCCTTAATTCCTTAGCATTTAGAGACAATGAAGATCGAATATAACTTGCCATATCATCAACGGTGGGCAGATGACTGGCTCAATTAATAGTCAGCAGCTTTAACTATTACAACATTTATTTATTATCAAAATGCGTCATGTCAGAATGCAGCGCACAATGATAAAGTAATGATTTTAAAAAGTAAGATAAAAATACAACAAAATATACATGGCAAGCCTGGTTTCTAAAATAAAGTAATGTAAAAAACGTTAGTTTGAATATCAGACTATACATGTAACTAATCAGATAGGATCAGTAAGTGCTGACCGCACAAAGTCGAGAATAGTAACATGAATGCATATGTCGATGACTTTCTTGCAGGCATGTGGCATACACAGCTGGAGATGTATATCATCAAAGAGGTCTGTTGATGTGATAGCAGTAGGAGTCACACAGAGGAGTAACAGAGTGACTGGACTTTGATCTACATCATCAGCAGAGCACTCAAGTGATGCCGATCTAATGTCATCACTGCTGCCAATCAACTGAATACCACATACACGCAGTACCAGTACAGTAAACATTATAAGACCGTGTTCGCATAAACACGAGTACGAGTCCGAGTTGCGGTCATTATAACGTTGTCATTTTTAACAGAATGACATTTTACAGAGTGGACCATAAAAACCGTCTCCCTGCATGTCAGCTAATTATGTCTTCCAAGAGTAATGCACATTTAAGGTGAATAATGCACATCGAAATATAATCAATTCTGAGTAACATGTGCAAATTTCATGCAAATATTTTCAATACTTTGTAATGGGATAAAATAAATGAAAGCAACCCAACTCTACAAGAAACACAATGGGGAAAACATCATTTAACATACGAGGATAAAGCATCCATCAAACTCGTTCGCCAACAAAAGAGATGGGACACTAAACACATTTGTAAAGAGTTTCCTAACAAAAATTGGGCGGTCAGTTCTGTTAAAGATCTTCTGCACAAAATTGACAAGACGAACTCGATTTCTCGAAAGATCGGCAGTGGTTGGAAGCGGACTGTCCGAACAACACAGAATATTGAGTGTGTAGCGGAGCTGATGTGCAGCCAGGAAGGCAACCCTGAGTCCAGCAAAATTCCGAGAGAGATTCAGAAGGGCGCATTGAACAGTTGTTTACTTGACTGTCTTGTTGTTGTATGAAGTTTTCGCTGTTTTACTTAGACATATACGCAAGCACGTATTTCCATTTATGTTTCACCATTGTGATATAATACAGTTGGGGTGCTTTGATTCTATCATATTATTTTAAATAATATTTTGACACTCATTAGGTTTTGATCTCAATATGTGCAGAGAAAACTAGCAATTTATATGGTGTGTCATTTTGTCCATATAAACAAATGCAGTAGCATTTTAAGCAGAATAATATAGGGGACGGTTTTTTATGGCCCACTCTGTACTGAGCAGTTAGATGTAGAATGTTTCATTAAAGAAAGATGTAAAATTTCAAATAAAAATCCCAAACGGTTGCTGAGAAAACAGCAAAAAACTATAAGAGGCTACTTTTTTGCTGCACCCTGTATAAATTGAATAAATGCTATTTGCATGTCATTTACTTTACAGGTAACTATTATTCATATCATTGTGAACGGCTGCCATTGGAATACATACAAACAAATGTTTACCGGAACCCGTTCCATTATCAGCTAGGCACTGGAGTGCCAGACACTGCCAATCAACTGAATATCACAAACAGAGTACAACTAAAGAAATGTGTCAGCCAAGTGCAGATATTATTATTATGCAATTGTCCACCTAGAGATACCTAGAGATGCACATCCCAAGCCTCATGAGCTAACAGAACTGAAAAAATACTGCAAGCAACTCTGTACACATTTATTACCTTCGTAAGATACGTGTCACTCTTCACGATGGTAAGTGATGCATCAGTGAACATGCTAGAATCCATGTCGGAATGACGGATCACATGAAGAACAATGTGAAGACTATTGCAAGCAAAATGTTTACTACAGTTAACTGAGCATTGCCGACAACTAAACAACAACTCAAGGGACTGTTCTTCCACCAATGCACAGTGCGACTCTGTGTAGCACTCACATACTGGTTGTTCACAATGAATAGTGTGACGATAATTTACCGATTCCACATCATCGCCTGGCAAAGCATTCAGCTGTCGGATGCTACTAACTGATAACTGGTGATCACAGGGATTGTCTAGAGAGGTCAAGCGCTGGCTGCTAGTACTCAGTAACTCTAAGTGATCTGAAACTATGTCACCGACCTCTAATCCATCACCAGTTGACCGGCACCACATGGCAGCACCTGATACTTCTACTGGCTCAGCTGTAGCGACTGCCACCAAGTCGGAATTACTACGACTATTTTCAATGGACACTCTATCAATGTTGCATGATCCATCCGCACTTAAGGGCACCTCAAGCTGCTTGGAAGCATCATCAACATCATCATCATCAGGAACAGCAGCAGCAGCAGTATTAGTATCAGCAGCAATAACAGTATCCGAGGCTAAGTGTGTCAGAGGCTTATCGTTATCAAATGCTTTCTCACGAATGGCATGCGATGTTGTGATATCCCTTATCCCTGAATGGTCCTGAAGCAACACACAGAATAAAAACAAAACGATTACAAATAATTTCTATTTAACTGGCTAATTCTGCTAAACTATTCTAGTTTTGAGGACTGGTCTGCAATAATAAACTTTTCAGAATTGTTTCAACCCGTCCAGATGCTTTTCCCAATAACAGCTGCGAATCACTGAAGCAGAGAAAATAAAATCAAACTCTGTGCAAACATATGCACATATTTCTTACCCACTAACAACTCACACTAGAAATAAACTGCAGAATTATGACTAACAACAAAATAATCAGCAAACTCAGAAAACCGTGGCTAAACAGTACAAACAAACAACTGACTTTTGGGGAATAATATCACATGTTGGTAGCATGGCGTAGCGGTAACGCGTTTCATCCGGTCAACGAAGTTACTCTACGCCGGGCCGGGTTAGTACTGCGATGGCTGACTGCCTGCAGGCAGGTCAACCATCTCAGTATGTAACCAGCCGCCTAAGTCAACTCAGCCTTCCATCCCTCCGGGGTAGGTAAATCGAGTACCAGCCTATGTGGCTAGGGTTAAGGTGGGGCACGTTCATCTCTGTCAGGTGGCAGGTAACACTGTGTAATCCCATACGGCAGGTGACGCTCCGTAGCTCCGAGATGGGCTTCCCGTTAAGAGCTATATCACCACCTTTAACCTTTAACTTTTAACATGCCAAGTGCTGCTAACAGACAAAAGAATTCCATCATATGACCTGGAGAACAATGTTCGCAGATGTGTCACTGGAATCAACAATTCCACTGAATAAAGCCGCAGCCAAACTCTGACTGTTAAAATCAGGTTTCAAAAGCGATAAATTTCTTTCCATAACATCGCTCTGTCAATAAAACACATTATGAGTTACGTGATTTTATAATGCAAAGCTCATCCGTGTAATTATATAAATTACTATCAAGCATGACCGAGCAATGATAAACCATGGCAGCATAATTTTAAATGCCTAGTGCCCTTCCTCATACCAAACAATAGTGCAAAAGCATTACTCACTACGCAGTAGAAAAAAAGATTTTAAAACTGCAAAAACAAAAAAACAGTACACTACAAAGAAAAAAAATCACATCAGATTAAAACACAAATACGTCACTAAAATGACAAAACAAAACGTTTCACGTGCAACCATACAAATAAAATTTAAAAAAAAACGAGAAATATTTCATTAAACTGCCGAAGGAAACTGTATGAAGTGCAACCTGGGCTTGAGCCGCACTTGAATGCAACAACAAAGCTTCAGCTTCAGTACGACGCTTTGGTAACAACAAACCATCTCGACTCCACACCGAATTCACACCGGATTCCGGCATCAACGACTGTTCATTTCTATGCAACACCAATTGACAGACACAGCAAACAGCCAGCAAGTGTAGGCAATACTGAAACATACAAAAGAAAAAAATCAACACAACTTCGAGCGAAAAAAACCTAACATATCTCAAAGTAAAAGAAAATAACTAGAGCTGTCAAATTAACGCATTAATTAAAGTGTTAATGTGTGAATAAATTAACGCACATTAACAAAGATTCATGCACATTACAAAAATTAACACACATATGTGAATTTATTTAATTTACTAAATTCTGTGAAGTAAAAAATCCAATATTCCGTTAAACTGTTCTTATTTGATAATCGAATAAATTCAAGTAACTAAACTGTAGTTGCCATTCCATCACTACTGTAAATAAATATTATTTAGATGACAGGCTAATAGATTTCTATGCCAGCAGTGACGTCAGTTACTGTTGAAAAATGTGTTTATAACTTTCTATATTCTACAGGCGGGCCCCTAAATGCCGCGGGGTCCGGGGTAACTTACCCCCCTACTCTCCTTCTCAATGGGCCTGAGTGCATTAATAAGCATTAATTATGTGTTTAAAAAATTAATGCAATGCGATAATGCGTTTAAAAAAATTTACGCTTCGACAGCTCTAATAATCACCCAATCACATTACTTTACACCAGTATCATGGTTACAATTAAACTGAACAACACACTTTATATCATGCAATAAAGTGACGGTCAACTTTACACAGCACAGAAAATGAGCAAAAACACTCGAGCATTCGTATGCATAATTACATCTATCGGACAAAAACTGGAGATTGGCCAACCGTACCATGAAACTTGAGCGTAAATGCAGATTAGCTAACAAGGAAGTCCAGCTGACATTAGGAAAGACACGCTACAGCCTATACAGTTCCTGGAGCAGTACTGACCTTCAAGGACATCCAAGGTCAATGATTTTATGTCATCTGAAAGCCAATATGCCACTTCCTATTAGTGACTAATAGTAACCTTGGCACTATCTCTCACCGTTTCTGTTGAAAAATGCACAATTTTCCTACCCCCTCCATTTAACCCCAAATTCGAAAATGCTTCCCTTCCACTAGATCGCTGAAATTTTGCATGCCTGGGTTTAGCACACAGGGCTAATAATTCGTTCCCCTAAGACCTACCATTTAGCTACAATACATCCGTTACAGACGGACCTGTAGATAACAAGACAAATGAGAATCGTGCCATAGACACAGCTGCAGTGCATCAAAAACCGACTCCAGCTGTAACAAATTACTGGACGAATCAGTTCTTGTGCGAGATTCAACTACTAGTCAACTTTCCTGGTATGTGATATATAAAAAATTAAAAATATCTGACAGCAGCCTTACCTGGCTAGATTGCTTTCATTTGATTCAGCACTCAATGACGCTGGCGTACTATCAGTTGCTTTATCAGCTGAGTCCATGTATGGTGAAAATATCTCATCAGTAGAGGATGGTTCCATTGCAGGATGAAACATTGCTGTTAAAGATATAGAGAAACAAGCAATTTTTTACAAAAGAAAACAAAATTGTAGAAAAAAAGTTTAAATAAATGGTCATATGACAACTAAAAATTGGTTTATTGGTATTTATGAAAATACACTGTGTCTCATAGAAACATCCCTGACAATTTCGACTGTAACTAAAAAACCAATTAGAAAATTATGATAATTTTTGGTACAAATATTCCTGACATAACTTGCCATCAAATGATCATTCAGTTTCCCACTTCACCCAATGTATGCTTCTGCACTACCTAGGGAAAGCAGACTAAGCAAAATATATCAATCGTAACTCAAAGAAACATTAGAATATTTTAAAATTTTTGGGCAGAAATATTTCTGATGCAACTGGCTATCAAATAGGTGTTTTAGTTCCCACCTCACCCAACGTCTGCTTTTGCACTACCTGGGGAAAGCAAACCAAGCAAAATACGTGTTAAAAATGAATGAAAAAACGTCAATAAATGCCATCTATCCTAACTGTGGGTCCCAGCAGCCAGTCTATTGCAAGATTTGACTGTCATGCAGCAGTGTGTTTACCAGATAAAGTTTAGGAATGTTTGTAAAATCAAGAAGCGACTGGTACAGCCTGGATTGGTCTGGAGCAGAACATTATCGATACTGCTGTCAAGCGAATGGAGAAAGCGTCTGTGTTTGCATAGTGAGCCAACACTTCAAGCAATTTTACTGTAGGCAGTTGGAAAATGGACAACTAAATGAAATGTCAGCCAGTGTCAGAAATGTGAACAAAATGTGTTTTTACACGTTATGTTAATTAAGCAATCATATTGCACTGGATAATTTTGCTGGTTGTGTTTTCCCCTGAAAAACCTGGATACAGCAGATCGGCAATGGAACACCGGCAGTCAGCTGGAGACAGATGTGGCAGAGTGCAGATGAAAGTGGACATCGTGGGAAGTCACCGCAACGGACCTCAGCTGTCTACGCGTCATGATGATAATGATGTGTGCAACAACAAACGTTGGACGAGGTGGGAAACTGAATGGTCATTTGATGGCAAATTGTGTCAGGAATATTCCTACCAAAAATTATCAAAATCTACTAATTGGTTTTCAAGTTACAGTCGAAAATGTTGGGAATGCTTTTTTGGGACACAGTGTATATACTTAATTCTGTAACAGCACATATGAATAAAATTAACAGTAATAATAACAATAAATGATAATAACTAAAGCACTTGAAAAGCAAAAAATCTTATCAAGACTAATGCAAATTAAACAGATATAATAAAATCTGTGATATATATTTTGAAAAAAATTTTTGGATAAAGACTGTAATTGAAACTGCCATGAAAACATAAACCCTTGGTCCTTTGGACACCCATCCTGTAGAAAATTGTGTTGAAATTTGTCCACAATTTATTGAGTAATCTAACAAGACAGAGAGACAGACAAACACATGAAAAAAACATAACATCCTTCATTTAGTGGAAGTCATTATGGATACTCCATTATTATTACTTCAGATTACTACTTCAAACATACTAACAGAAGGTTGCAAATCCTGACAAAATTTAACTTAATATCTTACTTCTAGATCTCGCGAACACAATATGAACTTTCAAATGGCAAAAACTTTACAAGTAATGCAGCTTAATGCCTCATACTTCTAGAAAATAACATTCGTAACATAAACGTCAATGATGTCTACAAAGGAAGCAAATATATGCAGCATAATTAATCTTAACATAAACCTTGCGCATTATTCAGTGCAGTGTGGACCAGGCCTCTGGGCTTGTATGGTTCAGACCCCGCCTCCAATTCATCACTCACAAAGCTGTCCAGAAAACTCAATGTGAAGTCAATCTACAACACAAATATTTACATCACTTTTACTACCAACAAACGATCTGTCACGTGTAGACATGGTAAAAGACCAACCAAATATGTTACTGCTAGTGTTACTTCCAGTTTTTGATGTGCAACAGCCATGTTGTAGGGAGTCTATGGCATGATATGTCGTCTGTCCGTCTGTAACGGACGTATTGTGGCTAAGAATTAGGTCGTAAAGGAAAACTTCTTACATGAATAATTAGCTACATGTCATAAGCCTAAATATGCAAAATTTCAACAATCTAGTGCAAAGGAAACATTTTCAAATCTGGGATTGAATAAAAGGGGTAGAAAAGTAGGGATAAAAAATGTGAATTTTTCAATGGAAAACTAACCATATCTTGGAAATGGTGAGAGATATGACCAAGGTTATTATTAATAAATGTACAAAACATCTGTTTATACACGTGTTAACGGCAACATGCAATGAGTGACATTTCGAAAACAGCAAAAATCATAAAAAGGTGATATCACTCACCATCACATCGCCTAACTGTCAATGTGCTGTTGAATAATATCACCTTTTTATGATTTTTGCTGTTTTTGCTGTGTCACTCATTGCATGTCGCCGCATGAAATTTTGCACAGGGGGGCGTCTCATGGACGTAATCACCTGTTTCAAATTTTGTGTTGATCAGTTGAGGGGTTTCGGATCTGCGTGGGGTCGAATTTTGCCATTGACTTAGCCAGTCGCCATAAACACAGGGCTGTGCTACCACACGCCTGTGATCACTAATAGGAAATAGCATATGCTCTTTCAGATGAGATGGAAATCATCAACCTTGGATGACCTTGAAGGTCAGTATTGCAACAGGAACTGTATAGGCTGTAGCGCATCTTCCCTAGTGACAGCTGGGCTTTTTTGTTGTTCAATTGGCCAACTTTTCAACACTTGCAAGTTAAGCTATGTCTGCAGTGTAACACAAATTGTCAAAACACCAATTTTTACGAGCATATGCCTTTCTGCTTCCCAACCAACCTGAACTAAGTCAGAGCGTTGAAGTGTACACTAAATATACACTAGTACACTAAAATACGGTTCACTAAATCTACTACAAACGAACCAAATTAGCTAAAAAATCCATGAAATTACAACCGTAATTGACAAGTTTGCTGACATTCCAGCATTTGTGGATATCTTCTAAGTTTTTTAGAACAATTGGATTGAATTTGTACAGCTTACTCGTTAGCGTTTTAACCAAAGAGTTCATTCAACGACAGAAAATCTGTGGACACTGACGAATACCTGGTCAGGCGGATGCTCAGTGAGCGGAAATATATTTGCTTTCGCTGACGATGTGCCAATCAAATGCAGTTCACTCCACCGCTGAAATGACACAGGAACAGACCAAAAAGTTCTATGCAAGCAACTCACTGGACACAATATAAATGCGAAAAATGAAAAAAATTTTAAAAAAAAGTCACTAGACTTAAAGCCTTATATTTCTATAGCATATCACCGAAGTAGACACTGAAGGTTACTACAAAAACCTACCGGAGACTATCACCTAATCTATATAAACATGTACACATAAAAAGCAAGAGTTTTTTTTCTTATGCAATTCATTACAGTTGTTTCACAAGACAATGACTATCAACAGTCTGCCCATACAGACAACAGATTAACAAACAGCAGCATGCACAAAGGGAGTGTGTGTTTATGACTTCATATATTTCCATAATTTTTGCCACTAATGCATATTTGCAGTTTAGAGGCAGAGTATTTATCCGTATACATATCTTGTATCTTTTACCCATGAAAGGAGATATGCTAGTCAACAGCTGACAACTGAGACAAATTAATAGTGAGAAAACACCCACAGAACAGAACAGAAGAGACCTGCAAAACTTCGTGACTTGCTGACTCTGAATTGTTCCTGAGCATCTCCAACAGCGACGGCAAATTGCTGACATACAATGAGAGCTTCAACAGAGCTGTAATTATCCACTGCCTAGTCACATCACTGCAGCTACGACTGAACCATTGTACCAAGCAGACAGCGATGTCGTTGGATGTAGGCTCAGCACTGAGTTGACTGTATTCACCTACAGTCTGTCGGCAAACAATATGTACATACTACATTGAGCAAATCGAATGAGAAAGCAAGAGAATAGACTACTGGATCAAGGAAGTGATAACTAGAGAGTCGTTACAAATCCGTCAACTACTATGCCTCAGCCAAAAAGGTGCATTTTGGGGCATATTTGATCCCACCGTGACCTTGACGTTTTGACCCCAAAATTGGATGCATTAATCCTTGCCCCAAAGTTAGGGTTAGAACGATACCAGAGAAGCTACCCAATACCCAATATTATTGGGTCATACCGATACCAATACCCAATACCAATACTGATACCCGTCGGATAATCAGCCTCCCGCCACGTGCTGCCGCACTGTCGGGGCTAGACACTGTGTTAATCTAATGAGTGTAATGTAATCTGTTTGCGTTGTTTTGCTCTCTCTGTCCACTGCCTCTCAGCCTATGCGTGCTGTGGTGTATGCTGTGCCAGGAGTAATACAGCTACATATGATCCTCACCAGCCATATACAGTACTAGACTAGGCCTACATTATATTCTATCTATATACTACCTATTAAAATTTCCATGCAGTTCCCGGTCAAGTGTGAACAAACATTAATACCGTGGGAAAGTGTTAACACTGGCTGAAGGCTCCACATGACCACCCACACGCCGTGGCAGCATGCCTTGCGCTCCCTTCCCCTTCCATCCCACACTCAGTGGACTATGTGCCTGGACAGACATGGGTGAGGCATTGTGTGTGGTATTACAATGATTCATATACTTCTTTTATGTATCTTGTGCTAAGTTTTATCTACATAGGCTAGTAAGCCTACAGTACCATAGACTGTGCTCGAATCAATGACTGATTGATATAAACGTAAGTAAGTAAATTAAACGTGAATTTGTATAGCGCATAATGTTAAAAATTAACCTCAAATGCGCTCTAATACAACAACTAAAACCAGCAGTTTTGCACTATAGTTAAATCTACCACGATGCTTATTCGTTACCACACGTCATTCGTCTAATAGCGATTTACTCTAATGTCTTCTCCATGCAGCAGCGGTGATATAATCGCAACAGCCGTCAACCAGGAGCTTTGAAGGCCATGTAATGAGGTACATAAACCGTCACACAATCGCGTGTGCTTCCTAATGCCAGTAACCTTTACTGCAGTGCACCCCTGACAGGAGAAACCGCCAGACACGGCTGGCGGGCTGGCGACGTCGCCCACCCATCGCTCTAACTGCCACAGGTATGCTACTGATCAGACCTTGGTTACTGAAATCAGGCCTAGAGTGTGAGATGACGTCTGCCACTGTTGTTTGCTAGCAAATCGAGACAATTATGTTGCATAGTGGCCGCCGCTCCACGGACTGCTGTTTGATTGCAGCTTAGACGGCGGCGGGCGGCGACCACTTATACTTAGTGAGTGGATATCGGTATTGGATTTCACAGTCAAAAAATATTGCCCAATACCCGATCCACCGAAATACCGGGCCACAGTATTGGCCAATACCCGGTATCGTTCGAACCCTACCCAAAGTCCATTAGTGGCGCTTTGGTCAAATTCTATCAACAAATACTCGAGATATCTTTGGTAACAATGCTTCAAAATGAATGCACGAACACTCCGGAAACATACGTCGTAATTCCTCCAGCCACTACGTTGGCAGAGGCATAAAAATAGATAAAAAACAAAAGTTGATGAAGGGTCCTACCGACTTCCTCACAGCTGTTCATCACACTAACAAAAACCATTCCAAAGAAGGTAGCAGCTTTTGCCAGAGTGTCAACAAATTGGTAAATAAAGGTTGCAATTTGACAAATTTATATAATTCATCAGTTACTGTTTCGATCTGGGTCTATTCAAGAATTAGTGTAAAAATCTACATACTTTCCATAGCAAAAAACCAACCCACTGCAGATAAGATTACTTTTTATCTGATCACTAAAAAGCACCACTTAAGTGTTAATCCTCTACGAAAATATTTGTTAGAAAACATTTACCTGCTACTAGCTCTATTACTACTAACAAACTTTCGATGTTTTGCTTGAGCAGAAAAACTTCCTGGAGTTAATCCAGGCCAGCCTAGCACAGACAATTGCTAATAAACGCCAGATGGCCTTCCTGTCTGCTCAACGAACAAGTGTCAAAACAGGGTTATGCATGACGCATTTCCACGCTTCCATAAAAGCACTACAGTCAATACACCGATGAGCCACACAGCAACAGTCAAGACAGACACCGACCCACGCGGCAATTTGTAGCAGGCTTTCGTTGAGTGCAGTCGAGCTGCAAAGTGAGCTCCAGCTAAGGTTGAAGGCAAACAGATGTCGCTCGGAGCCCAGACACAAATCAGCCGAAGATGTCCGACCTGATTCAACACAGCACATACAATGTACATAGTTTTTCATAAAAAGCATTCTTTATCGGTGTATCAGCATTACATCACAACTAGCAAAGAATATTTAACAAACAGCCACATTTTTTAAATACTTCAAATTAGTATTTCTTCAGCTACAACCAGTAAAAATGTCATGTAAATTGATCACCATTCAACTGAGTTATGGGAGAAAGAAAAGGTCTGCTTTTTATGAAACACCACGTATACCACTAATGCTGTCAGAACATTAGAAATATATTCTGCATATTGAGGATATAAGAACATTAAAGATAACACACTATAAATGGTACCATGGTGTCAATCAGATGCCACTTCAAAGACTGGAAAGTGCCGCTGGTTACAAATTGTGTAACGTACATAACCTCGATAATTTCTAACCATATGTTACTGCACATCTTTTCCCTATGACGCCAGCATATGGAACAACCTCTGCACTGCACCAACACCCTTCATCTTTAGGCAGCGTCTCAAAACTTTCCTGTTTTGGGCTCATATGCGGACCTACTTATCTGAGAATTTGCTGATGCAATGCTGAAAAAAATGTTTGCCGTCAGACCATGTTAAAGCTGATAATGATATTCAGCACACGTTTGTTAAGAATTCAGATAAATTGAGCTGACCGTATTTAATAACATCGACAAGCTGTTGCGACCAGGTCACTGACATTGAGTCTCCGTGGTTCTGTAGTAACTCAAACAACTGTGAAATGTACCAGGAATTCTTCTCCGCAAACCTAACGACATCCAACAAACCTACTGATTCATTGTTCAACGCAGACACGATACAAATAATAATTATTTACATGGGCATTTCCAATAACAAGCTAATAAATATATGAATATTAGACAAATACATGAATATTAGACAATGCAGACAATTCATCATCATCATCATCATCATTTCTGGCAAGCACCACTAAGAGTGCGTAGCGTCGAACGTAGACATCAATCTCCAGAATGGACGGTTCTGAGCCAGGTCAACTGCGTCGTCCATATTGAGGTCGCTGGATTTCAGATCCTGCTGAATGATTTTCATCCACGTAATACGAGGACGTCCCAGTGGTCTCCTCCAGTTTCCTGCTTGGGAAGCTGTTAAGATCTGTTTCATCAGGCATTCGTGCGCACATGCTGGTGCCAATTGACAATTCTAGCAAGCACCACTAAGAGTGCGTAGCGTAGCATAGCTGACATAAATTCAACGAATAAGAAAATGTTAAGATTAAATACTCTGGTGTCTAGTTTGTCTAATGCATGGTGTTAATATTTATTATGCTTCTTCACACATTTTTTCTGTAGCTTATGTGTGACTTCGTAACAACAATAATACAACTAAAACTAACAATAATGCAGCTATATCACAAAATGCATCAATAACAAATCACGTGCTTGTCGACGATGCTGGCAATCTTGTCAATTACATCGGTTCTGTTGCAACAGTCTTCATATTGTGCTAGATGACGAAACAGGCAGTTGCAGATAGCATCTCTGTTGATTGCATTAGCCATATTATACAGCACATCCAGCATCTGCAACACAGCAGCCAGCATATGTACGTACACTTCACAGATACTTAGGTTGCAAGAAAAATCGTACTCTAATATGCTGAGGTTCAAAACTTTTTGAATGCCCCTCGTATGTCAGCTAAAGTTTCCATAACTGCAGCTGTGCAACAATCTGTCTTGCTAGAAAAACTTTGACAACAGAACGCAAGTTTTAAATAGTTTAAATGACAACTGGCAATGGTTCCATTTGATTAAGATCATGACACATTTTTGCAACTTTTTCTGTTTAGCCAAAATACATCCATTACAAACAAATGGACAGACGAACGACAACTCATGACAAAGGGCCGAACTTAAGCTTACAGCTTAGCAGTCAACCCAATAAAAACGAACACAACAGCTACTCTTACCAGTTTTGGTTTTCTACATCATTTTTAAGTTATGAGACTGTACAGGAACAGATGGACAGATGAATGGACAGACGGGCAAGACCCATAATGTGGCCTATAAGAATGAATGCTCAAAAATATGGTAAGCTCCATTCCATCATACGACCACAACAAATCATGCATTCTGAAGTACAACAAAGCAGCTAATAATGGTTCTTTCTGAGAGTGATATAGCAAAGTTCAGTTGTGTCGAAGCTGACCTTGGCCTGAATTGTGGGGTCGCTGTGTTCTAAGCACTGCATCACAAGCGCCTGATGCTGCACTGCATATCGAGCATCAACGTGCACGATCCTCGCTAGCACCTTGACACCTGTCAAGTAACAAAAACCACCAAACTGCAATTAAAGCAATTACAGGTAGTGTGACATCATTGTTGTTTGAAAAAATTAACAATAAAAGGATTCTGTAAATCATTTTCCCTTTCATATTTATTTAACAGTTTGCCTAGTACTGTTCGTGCAAAAACACACAAAAACCAAGGAAACCCACAAAAGGTGCAATGTTTGGTTTTCAAAAACCTGGACCTTGAACACTGCATTACGCATACACTTAGATGAGAAAATGTAGCAAGTCTGCTGTAGGCCAACTGTTAGAAAGTGTACCGATGTATTGTAAGTTAGCAGACTTTGAAGAGAGGAAACGACCGATGCACTTTGAAGCAACTGACAGCAGCTTATCATTAGGATGTATGCTAACCACAGTCATCAGTGCTTCATAGATTACAGCTGCACACCAATGCACACACACAGCTAGTCATCAGTAACACCCTCAACTAGTCTTTGCAATCCCAAGATCCCAAATCCCGGCCCGGGATTGGTGACATCCCAATCCCAGAATTTTGGAATTATAAAAAATTTGTTAACATAGTAATTTTTCGGCGCTGAATGATAGAAATAACAATTCTAGCCATGCAATAAATAAAATATTTTGCATGCGCTTTGCTGTGCACTGTAATTTTGACAGTTACAGTCATGTTCCCTACAGTTTGGATAGGCCTATCTTCTGTAGGGGCCTACATCTTGCATAAAATAAGTCCATAAAAGATACTAAAATAACTAATAATCTGTAAGCCTAATGCCAAAATGAGATTACAAGTTTCTTAATCCCAAATCCTGGGATTGAGAATTCAATAGAATTGCAATCACTAGACTCAACACTGTCACTAAAACTGTGAAACAATCACAAACAACAATAAGATTATTACTTGCTATAAACGCATATATTACAAGATCAAGTTTCATTCCATATCAGTTGGATAACAAGTGAGGCATCTAATCAGCTTCAAATTAATCAAACTGCAAACTTTATATCGTAAGCTGTTGACATTTTGGCAACGACTTATGCCTTCTTCAGAACGATTTACAAAAAGACACAGCGTTAACTATTACCTAAACCAGCTTTGTGACTGGGTTCGGTTCTCTGTAGAACATCTTGTAATACTTGGTAAACTTTGACGCTCGCACTGTACAGCAAAACAATGATTCAGTCTCTGATCTGTGTTATTACTCGTCAATTTTTCTCACAAACATTCAACGTCAAAATCAATATCTCACCATCAAGCAGAGATCAGCAAAACTTTACTGAGTGAGTGAGTGAGTAGGGTTTAACGTCCCACCCAACACAGTATAGGTCATTTCGGGGACAGCCTTTCCAGGCAGAATTGCACATACACATAATAACAAAACAAAAAGTTTAAGCTTTACAGAAAGTTTAACTGTTATGAAACACGAAAGACAAAAAATGACCTAAACCTAAAATTGTAAAAACTGCCGATTATAATTGTGCATATGTAATGATAATGGCAGTTCTAATAATCTTCCCTGTTAAAATGTGACATCACTGTGATGAAATGATAGTAACTATGTTGATGCTGACAGCTACAATTGTCTAATGACAAAAGTCATGGGGTTATTTGTGTTTAGCAGCCAGAAAATATTGATTAATGTTTACTAAATGAGAGCTATTATGTAGCTAATATCGCATGAAACTGCACTGACATTATTCCATCACCACATACCAAAAATATTAAGTATTCAGAATAATATATCACTTAGCAAAAAAACAAATATCTCACTTTCTAACACAGTGCAACCAGTCATATCTACTAATGAACGAGGGTCGTTCGATAAATAAGTTACAAAACAGCGTTATTCTGTTAGTTTTCCAAATATTAAAAGTCCAAAATATACATTTTGTAGGAAATTTAACTCTGAGTAACATCTGTGAGTTTTATGATGATGACATTACTGTGACGTCATTTATAAACAACAAATACGGTGATGTTGCCATTTAAATCCTCCTGTAATGAACAGCATGCCATTATTGTATTTTTGTGGGCAAAAAAATGCCAATCAGATTCACTCTGAGATGCATCCAGTATATGGCGACAAGTGCTTTACAAACTGAACAGTTCACATTTGGTGTAATAGAATGCTAAGTGGACAGAAATTCGTACCATAATACCAAGGTGCAATCAGTTGTTCTTCAGTGGCATGGACAGCAGCCAGCATCGTTCTTTGCATAGGGCATTCAGAAGTTTGCTGACAGATAGGACAAACGTTTGAGCAAACTCTGACGATATGTTGAAAAATGAAAAACTTATCTTTAGCATTTAAAGTGGTGACATCAACTTGTTAAATTTATTCATTTTTATGCACGAAAGCAGCTACTGCTTTCAGCGCGTCTTAGCCATCGCAATTCTGTCTGTCTGTCCGTCTGTCTGTCACATGGGTGGATCAGTCAAAAATGGTGCAAGCTAGAATCACCAAATCTTCACCGTCAGCTGCCTGGAACTCTAGTTTCAGGAACCGTAAAGATTTTCTATAAATTCGAGGAGGGTCACCCCAAACGAGGGCGCTAAATGAGAGGGGGTGGGCAAAATTTGTGATTTTTGGCCAATAAGTCGCTGTATCTCAGTAACGGTGCGAGATAGAGCCTAGGTTACTATTAATCACTAATAGGAAGTCGTACATTGGCTCTCGATTGGTGCCGAATTCAATGACCTTGAATGCCAAAATAGGGGGTTTTGTGGATTTTTTGGCAATTTCGGGCTGCGACACAAGTCTATATCATTCACAAGGTAACGCCACAGTACTATCATTACCGGTATGCGAACCAGATAAAGAATTTGGTATTTGTATATTAAATTAGCGTGAACACCCCAATTTTCAGCTAAATACTGAACCGGAACTGCTATAGGCTTTCGTGCGTCTCATGAGCATTAGCTCAAATTTCTTGTTTTCCTTCGTATTCTGTTGGGCAATTGCAAGTTATAATAGATTGCTGGTGGGGAAAATAATACACGTGCAGCCTGTGTTCTGTGAACAGATGACGTCAAAATAATGACGTCATCATCAAAAAAATTTCTACACGTGTTCAGAATGAAATTCCCCACAAAACATACATTTAGGATTTTTTAGATGTAGAAAATTAACAAAATGACGCTGTTTTGTAACTTATTTATCAAACGACCATCGTACTAGCAAGTAAACTGTCTACTGCCATTAGGCCATGTTCACGTAGACACGAGTACGAGTACAAACTGTTACGAGTCCGGGTTTCAATTTAAGAGTGAATCCTTTGTGAATAAAACAACAATATTTCGCTGCATCGTTAAGAATTTTACTAACTGCGCACCTGTAGCAGTGAGCAATTCAACAATGACGTACGTTCTGATGTCACATAAGTGCTATAGCTTGTATAAATAAAATTAGTGTTATTGGCACATCGTATACTTCACAGGTAACCCGTAGTCATCTCAATGTGAACAGCTGCCATTGGAAGACATACAAACTCTGTGTTTAATGGAACTTGTAAACAAATACTCGTACTCATGTCCATGTAAACCCCATGGCCTTACGCTCAGTTGACCAATGCTCGTTCATTCAGGAAATTTCTCAGCTGCAAAGTTTTACACAAAAGAACATCAGTGAGAATTAAACAGCATACTCAGAGTCATTAGCAGCTAGACTGGCAATCAGCTTGCAGAGGCTGATGCTGAACCATGGCGCTGGAACTGAGTGATAATCAAACAGAGATGGCAATCGCCGACTTGTCACTTGGTCAAGAATATCAACCACAATGGGGACTACATTGCGACAGCTTTCTCTATCAATCTGCAGCAAGAACGCATATTAAAAATCTACTGCAACATTTGCATATATTTGGTCAAAGGCTATATCCAAACTGTTTCGCACTTCAGTAACAAATCCACTGATATATAAAAAAACTGCCACAAAGGAAAATACATGAATAAACTGCTCACTGATAACTGTGTGGCCCAATGACAATGATGTGGCCATCCACAGCAACCTAAAAACTAATGTCTTAATCTTGATATTTGAGCATGACTTTTAAATCTCAACACTGTTCCGTGGCATTACCTTACTCACCAAGTCATCACTGTCCATTATCTATTCTAGTGCATGTGTTAAAACTTGAATTTGACTTCTGACATTATAACTGTACAAGTTTTTGTCTATTAAACATAAATCTGCTACTGATAATTACAACAATAAACCATAACTACTTTAGGTGTTATTTAGGTCTTATTACTAGCATCATTTATAAGGCATGAATTTGTCAATTAATACAGCAAATGTACCACAGCACCTATTGCATGTTGCACTACACTGTGTCTCAAAAAAAAGCATGTGACTACATTTTTTGCAATAACTTGAACAATGAATGTCCGATTATAATAATTTTTGGCACACTTATTAATGAGACTATATGTCATTGAATGGTGGTTTCA
>Ga0209367_1003052_pt1 | contig 22525 bp, 14 predicted proteins | sample WorMetLIZISLAND2_FD_187412 | JGI IMG/M metagenome (GOLD analysis project Ga0209367, IMG submission 187412) | Marine gutless worms symbiont microbial communities from Max Planck institute for Marine Microbiology, Germany - Olavius geniculatus... ... | reverse complement strand
TTTTGATTCTGTGGGGGGTCGAATTTTTGGCTTTCCCATAAGAAAGAGAAGTCGCCGTTAACACAGGGCTTGAACTACCGTTCAGCCTGTGATAGGAAATCGTACACTGGCTGTCGATTGCCACCAAATTCAATGACCTGAGCGGATGACCTTGAACGCCAAAATAAAGGTTTTTTAATGGATTTTTTGCGATTTCGGCTGCGAGACACATTTCAAGACAAAAGCGAATTGTGCCGAAATTAATTCAGATAGATATGGAGAAGCTGCGTATGAAATTTTCAGCCTTGAACGTAGATTTCGACGATTTCTAGGTTCAAGGAGACCTGCGCACGAGGGCATCAAAGAGCGGTATCCCCCCCCGAAAAGTCATTATTTGCTGGACAGTTTTTTGTCAAAACGGTTGCAGATAGGCATAGGCATACTGCCGAACACAACAAACACTAGCGACGAGCTTTTCAGTCATATCAACATCGATGACTTTGAAAGACCATGAACTTCCAAAATATGGGGTTTTATTGATTTTTGCGATTTTCCGCTGCAGCGCACACTCCAAGAATGAACTGCGACGAAATGGCTGAAGATAGACTGACAGTTTGCGAACAGGAACTGCTATAGGCTTTCGCGCGTCTCGTGAGCATTAGCTCAAATTTCTTGTAAAAATACCGTTACCGCCTAGATATATACCCTTTTATAGGCCCCTACCTTTTTTGGTTGTATATCTGTGCTTACCGCTCTGTTAACTTATGGGGTGTATACACGATTTAGCAAACGTCCAGCAAACTTCCAGCAAATGTAATGCTGGACGTTTGCTGGATCGTGCAAACACCCTATTAAGCTTAAATTCCATTACGCCGACTTTCACCGAATCTTCTCCGCGGGGAAAGTGATCGAAAGTCGTGGACACAAATCATGAAAGTCGCAGACACAAACCATCTCGACATGTCGAGATGTTTGCGACAGAGTCCGTGACAAGTATGCGACAAACCCGTTTGTGTCGCTCTAATGGAATTTAGTCCGTTACAATGCACGGGGAAAGTCGGCGGACTTCTTCTTTCGGTAATGTAGACCTACAGATTCTCTTGCGAGTAATGTCGTACATGAACGGACACAAATCATGAAAGTCGGCGACGTGATTTGTGTGTCGGACTTTCATGCTTTGTGTCCACGACAAGTCTGCGACTTTGTCAGGAACTTGTCGCGAACTTTGTCGCAGTCGGCGTAATAAAATTTAAGCTTTACCAAAGCCTATAGAGTACAAGAAATTTGAGCTAGTGCTCACGAGACGCGCGAAAGCCTATAGCAGTTCCGGTTCAGTAGTCACCCATCGCAGTACTATCCCGGCGTAGAGTAACTTCGTTTTAGCCGAAACGCGTTACCAACTACGCCACGCCACGCCACCAACGCCAGAATCGTGGCGCCGCCTTGTGAATGATATAGACTTGCGCAGCCCGATATCGCGAAAAAAATCCATAAAACCCCCTATTTTGGCGTTCAAGGTCATCCAAGGTCATTGAATTCGGCGCCAATCGACAGCCAGTGTACGATTTCCTATTAGTGATTAATAGTAACCTAGGCCTTATCTCGCACCGCTACTGAGATACAGCGAGTTTTTGGCCAAAAATCGCAAATTTTGGGCACCCCCTCTCATTTAGGGCCCTCGTTCGGGGTGACCCCCCTTCGAATTCATGGAAAAGCTTTACGGTTCCTGAAACTATAGAGTCTTCCGGGCAGCCGATGGTGAAGATTTGGTGATCCTAGCTTGGACCGTTTTTGCCTGATCCACCCGTGTGACGGACAGACAGACAGACGGAATTGCGATGGCTAAGACGCGCTGAAAGCAGTTGCTGCTTTCGCGCGTCAAAAACTCTATAGGCTTTGGGCTTTACCAGTTATCACTTCGTTACCCCTGACTAGGTAAGCTTATTCTTTTTAGGTGTTTGACGAAGCGGCCCATACCAACGGTGTTTATGTTTGTCTTGATATGAGTTGTAGTTTATATTTACTGAGTTTGCAAAATATAAACGTTGCATAATATCCTTTTGGAAACTTTATTAGGTTTTGGACCTTTACTACTGTTATCGATGCAATAATTTATCTATGAGGCGAACTGTTTAATTTAGGCCAAATTGGGCGGACAACACCCGATTCCTGCCTGAGAACCGCAGGACACCGCAGAACATCGCAGGACTCCATAGAAAGACCGCAGGACACATAAATGATAATCGCCAAACGATTTTTAGACGTGAAATCAAGACTTAACGTATCAGTAGTTCAGTAAATTTAAATAAACGCTGCTAGACAATGCAAAAATGACAAAATTAACACGCAACCGGATGCCTAGAAACAGGGAGAAAATGCCACACGCCGACGCTAAGACGCAGGCCACAATACCTGGACGCCAAGGGTGCGTACGCCGTACGTCAGATGTACGCCAGGACGCTTAAATTTACAATGTACATCACTCCTGTTGTCAGTGTTTGCACATTCATTCACGCCACTCCCGTTCTCAAATTCTGTACTGGCTAAGCTTACAATCAATACATTAACTGGTATGTGTCCTGCGGTTTTCTTGCACATCCTGAAATATTAATATCGCCACATAACCGCTATATTGTGGTTATATAATGCTCTAAAATTAAAGAAAACCTATAGTTTTACTGTTTTCGGCACTTTTTGGAGGTTATTCAAAGTGTCTTGCGGTGTCCTGCTGTGTCCTGTGGTGTTCCGCGGTGTCTTGCGGTTTTCAGTCATACCTGTAGGGTTGCATCGTGGCTAGTGATGATTAGATATCGGGATTGCAATTTCAATACGATATCGATACGATATTTTGGAAATATCATGATATCGATATCGATGTTTTTAAAATGATAAGTATGTAAATCTTATGCAAGCACAAGAACAAGACGTGAACGTTCAGCATGGCAGTTTGATTTACGTAGATACTAAAATGTGTCAGCAAACTTAAAAATTAACTATAGACTGTTGTAAGCGTCGTTAAATTACAACGCAATGCAGTAAGTTTGCTTCAGCTAGTTTGTCATTTTCTCTGTTTATTTTCGTTATTTTGGTAATGCAGTAATAAAAATATAAACTTCTGGCGTAAAAATATCATGATATATCGAAAATATCATGATATATAAAAGATGTTGCGATGTATCGAAAAATTCGATATTTTTTTCGACGATACGATACAATATATTGATATCGAAAACGATATATCGAATATCGAATCATCACTAGTCATGGCTAGGCCATTAGAGACAGGTAATGCAGGTGAAGTAGCAAATGATCTGGTTAACTGCTACTGTGGTGTTTAGGATTACTGGTATAAGTCATTTTGGTGGATTGTAACAAAAAAAGTGTAAGAAGTTATGTAGTACCGGTAATTGTGATCGTCGCATATTTCAACGAACTGTCAGATTTGCCTTACACATTGTCGTTGCTGTGGTTGTGTCTGTTCAGCTGGAGCAATGGCCACCAATGGCGGTGTGGAGCCTAGCTCTGCCAGTGATAATTTCTGGGAGATCGATGGGTTCAAACGGACGGTGCGTCGTACGGAAGATGGAATGCACCAGTGTGGAGAACTCATGAAAATGATGCAGGAACGAGCAGAGATAGAAAAGGACTACGCAAAGCGACTTCGTGTGTGGTGCAAAAAGTGGGCTGAAAATGCTGAACGAGGTAGTATAATCAAGTCACATGGCTCCCAACTTTTGTTGTTTTGTTCGATTGTTACTCAGCAATACTGGCAGACATTGCCTAATTTTAATGTCACATGAACAGTATTTGCCAGTGGACTTTTGTCTGCCAGCAGAGCACGAATCTTACTGTAATCATATGCTCACCGTATTACTGTTTAACAGAGTAAGCAAAACTAGCTGTACTTGACAAATTCTACCATCAGTTTCTGCTTTGCTGTGTTTGATGCATTACCAATAAATACACTATCATTGACATTCATTTTTTGTAGTTTTTTTAGTGTCTGTGATCTGTTTTTTTTCAACATGTAGTATTCGATAATTAAATTTTCTGTCAATCAATGTGATGAAATAAGCAATTGAGCATCTGCTTAGCAAGCAATGAATTTTCCATATCTTCACCGTCTATTTCGTCAAGTCTCGTTTTTTATTTTTCTGAATACCTCAGTCACATTATCACATTCAGGATTCTGAAAGTATCAAGGTCTAATTTTTTTGACTAATTAATTTGTTAGAGCAACATAGAAAATTGGCTGGCCACTGGCCAGTGAAATTATGTTCATATGACATATCTAGCAATGTATGATATGTGGTAACTATATGATAACTTTGATCTGTTGCTGTTTTTGTTTAATTTAGAAGTGCAGTTTGGGACTTATTTTTTTGTAATGTTTGTTACGTTAAACTGAAGTGGAAAGTCAGTTCTTTTTAGTCCGCCCGGAAGCGATAGCTTGCAGAGCGGGCTTATGTTTTAGCGCAGATGTTTTATTTTTTTTGAACGCGAGATCTCCGAGATGCGTGGGCCAACCGGTGTGAAATTTTGCACGATGGTCAGTACTAGGCCCAATTTTATAATGCCGGTCCAAAATTTTGGGGGGCGCACCCCAAAAAAATTTCAGGGGCCAGAAACATGCAAAATTTAGCCCGATTCCGGATGACTTCGAAGTTCGGCGGCAAATATCTCCAAAACGGATGAAGGTATTCAAAATCGGATTTTTACTCTGTCTACCGCGATTCCTCCTGCATTGGCGAAACAAGTCTGGTGAAGTTTGGTCCAGTGACCTTGGAGATCTCGATGTGAAATCGTACCCACAGAAAGTGCATATTTCGGAAGACCATATTTCGGCCCCTAGGGGGTGCTGCACCCCCAAATTTTTACATGCGCTAGAGAATGACCAAATCTTACTAGCGCACCCCCCACCGGGGGCGGGGCCCCCCTTACAACTTTTATCAAAGGAGAGTCAAAAATTGGCTTAAAATGCAATAAAGGACCGCTTATAACTTCGGAGTTAGGGGGTGTAGCCTGACGAAACTTTGGCACTTGACGCGCCTCTAGGTTTGGGTGTTAGCGCAAGTACGAAATTTGGGGGCACCGCCTCCCTTAAAATTTGGTAGGGCAAAAAAACGTCCAAAATTTAGTACGTTTTACGACAACTTTCGAGTTTGACCGCGAATATCTCTGAAACCAATGAAGATAGCGACAAACTAAACGGCGTTGACGAGAAGGATCCTTTGGGCGTTAAACAAAAAAAAATTTGTGAAATTCCGTCCACGACGAACAAAGTTATAAGCGCTCATTTTGACCTACCCTAAGTCGCATTTTTCGGAAGACCATATTTCGGCCCCTAGGGGGTGCTGCACTTCCAAATTTTTACACGCGCTAGAAAATGACCAAGTCTTACTAGCGCACCCACCACCAGGGACGGGAGCCTCCCTTACAATTTTTTTGAAAGAAAGTTCAAAAATTGGCTTAAAATGTAATAAAGGAGCGTTTATAACTTCAGAGTTAGGGAATGTAGCCCGACGAAACTTTGGCACTTGATGTGCCTCTAGGTTGGGGTGTTAACGCAAGTACAACTTTTGGGGGCACCACCCCCCTTAACATTTGGGAGGGCAAAAAATGTCCAAAATTTAGTACGTTTTACAACAACTTTCGAGTTTGACCGCAAATATCTCTAGAATCGATGAAGATAGCGACAAAATCTAAATGGCGTTGACGAGAACGATTTTTTCGGTGTTGAACAAAAAAAATGTTGTGAAATTCGATCTACTACGAACAAAGTTATAAGCACTCATGTTGACCTACCCTAAGTCGACAATGCGTGTTCGGCGTATGCCAATGTATTTGAGTTTGGGCCACGTGACTTTGGTGCCGAGGAAATTTTACCCCCACCCCTAATATCCCACCAGTCGGACTTAGGGCGCTGGGCGGACTCACGTTGGGCTTTGCTCCAAATTTCTAGTTTTTATCTAAATCATGTTACTATGTTGTTTACGTTTTAGAAGCAATATTTGTAGTACTGATTGATGAATGAATGCATTGAAGGTCCAGAGTATGGTTCAATGAAGTCTGCACTGAAGAGCTGCATGGAAAGTGTTGATCGGCTGGCTGAGTGTCACATTGCTGTGAAGGATCGCTTGATGAGCGTCGTTCAGGCTCGTGTCAAGGAGTGGAGGAATGAGAACTACAAGAAGAGCTTAATGGGAGGCTGCCGCGAGGCTAAGTCATTCGAGGACGACTTCCGCAAGGTCTCTAGCTGCAAGTTGTTGTCTTCTTTGTTTGAAATGTGTTCTGGTCTTTTGACAAAAATGCTGTCACTTGTTCCTTGCCCTCAGAAATGACAGCTATAATGTCAGTATGTATGGATTAAAGATTTGAGATGATTAGTCATTTTTTAAAATTACTAATTAATGTGTAGGTGTGCAATTGTGCCTTTGATGCTAAATTGTTAACAAGACATTCAATGCTTCTCTGTTGCATATGGTGTGGTAAGAATATTTTCAGTGAATTTGCATCGAAAGTGGTCACGTTCGTCTTGTGACAGAGTTTCAATCCAGGCTTGTGATTGTCTCAGGCTCAGAAACCATGGGCTAAGAAGTATTCAAAAGTGATGAAGGCAAAGAAAGAATACTACAATGCACGCAAACTGGACCAGGCATCCACCACACAGGAGAATACACTGCGGGGTGTTGCCGACACTCCAGCTGATCAGGTCTTTGCTGCTTATTTTACACTGCTAAAAACTAGAAAAATGTATGAGTCGAGTGCTGACATCTTGTGTGGCCATCTTTTTTTAGCTTCGCAGCCTTAAATACCTGACTTGATTTTTAGTACACGAGTTGCTCATGTTCTGGAGAAAGTTGTTTTCTCTGTGTTTTTATTGTTTTTGAGTTAGGAGCCCATAAGGACCGCCAGCATGTGGTCTGGCTTATTAGTATGGCTGTGCAACTGCTGATGCTTGTGCCTTCAAGTTTGCCTTGTTGTCCAGAGTAATTCTACTCTGTATAGCAGTGTGTATGCATCATGTGAATACATAGAATATTGCTTTGTGGTTTGTGTTCAGATTCGCAAAGCACAGGAAAGGTCGGAGAAGTGTCAGAAGGAGACGGAGGCTGCAAGGCAGAGGTACACTCGGGCTCTGCTGGATCTGGATGCTTCGAACGGCAAGTACATGGAAGATATGGTCGACGTGTTTGATCGGACGCAGACGTTCGAGCAGCGACGGCTCGACTTTATGAAGTTCATTCTGCTTGAGCTGCACAACTCACTTGATTACTCTCAGAACCAGACGTTAGTTTTCACACTTACATGCTCTATTGGCTGTAAAGCATTACTCTTATGTAGTGGTCTGTTATTATGTGTATGTGCATTGCCTGGAAAGGTCATCTTCAAAATGACCTATACTGTGTCAGGTGGGACATTAAGCTCAACTCACTCACTCACTCGGTCAATCACTGGATATTACGGTACAGTTCCCATGCAAATAATGTTGTTGTGTTTGAAGTCTGTGCAAGCTGCCATATTGTGTCCCTGCTAAAATTAGTTTTTACCAGCTGTACGAGGTAAGTTAGACTGAAATATTAATTGTAGGATTTAGACCACTACTCATGGCTGTTGCTGAATGATCTCTTAGAAAGTGTCTTAGATTTATTTTGAATTTACCGGTGATTTGTAATGCACATGACAGCATTGTAGATTTGCTTGTCGTGGGATTGTTGCAGTTAGTAATATATTGTCAGTGTTTTTGACTAAAGAGCAGTAATGAACATATCAGCCATTTTAGAGTAATTTGAAATGAGAAGTTGGAATTTTTGCTGCGTCCTCGTTAAACAGCTTTCTTGGTTGTGACAATGTTACTTTAGTTTGAGATGTACTTGAAATTAGTTGTTCTCGTTGAATTGTTTTGTAATATTTGAGAACTGTTAATCAAGAAGTTGTGTGAGTCTATTAATGATGTACTTGTTGCTGTGCTGTATGTTATGTGGACATAAATACTGAGCTGCATTGAATATGGGTCTTGACTCTGTCAGTCTGTTTTGTGTGCATTTTAGGATTGTGAATATTTCACAGCACAGGAGTAATCAATGTGCCATTTTTTTGGTTTCTGAAGTCAAAGATAGGGGAGGGTTAGGGTTGTGCAGCTATAGGCCAAGGTCCGCTTAATATGTTGGCACTGAGACATCATATTTTTCTAGTTTTATTTTGCATCTGAGCAGTTCAACTGATGTATGTCTGTTTGTGGTTGGAATGTATAGTTACAGCCAAGTGTACAGTCAGATCCGTGAGAATATTCAGTCAACAGATGCTGTCGCAGACCTCAAGTGGTGGGCAGTTAACCGTGGACCAGAGATGAGCATGTCATGGCCAACATATGAGGTATCTGCAGGTGATTTTGTTTTAATATGTGACCAGCCTTATTGTGTGTGGTCTTTCTAATAAGCTGTATTATGGGTCTTGCCTATCTGTGTGTCTCTTCATCCATCTTTCTCTCTCATACAGGCTGCTAACTAGTGACTTGATCGTGAAAAAGTGCAGAAACACCAAAATTGGCATAAGCGCATCGCCACCAAAATCCTGACTGGTTGGTTCTTTGGCCACTCTCTTGCTGCAAGCAATCTCATCAAAGTCTGCTCATAACTTTATGAGATACACCGCAACATGTCAATTTGCGTGTTATTTCCCAATGGTGAAGAATCTGAATTGTTATGCAGTATCCATACAAGACTCCTGATTGCCACCAACATGATTTGTCAGTTTCTACTTAGAGCATATGCCCAACCCCTCTACATAATTTCACACAATCTGTTGATAACGTTTCGAGTTCTGCAGTCAAACAGCAAATGGATAGACCCAGTCACAGAATCTCCTTCCATGGTTTAGGTAACTAATAACTGTTTGTGATCGTTATTTCTTTCCTGTATAGCTGTAAGGTTATTGATATTGCTTGCATCATTGCATCTGTGCCTAGGGGTATTCACGCGAACCAGTTAAGTGAGTTGCTGCTTGTAGATTGTGTGTGCAGTGCAGTGTATAGCCAGGTGGATGGCCGCATACAATGTTGGCACTCAGTCAATATACAGGGTGGGCCAAAGAAACCTGTTTGACCTGTTTGAGCATTGATAACTCAGCGATGGTTAGTGGTAAAAAGACGTGTGATACGTCAAAAGTTTCAGAATGCTGTAAAGAATAAACAACAAATTTGCATAGTGAAGCATTTAAATATTCTTTGCCTAATTTGCATGAATATTCGTCACCCCTGAAATTCTGCCAAATTTGATTGTAACACATGCATTTAATATGGATATTTGAGCTTTTGTAACTTAGCTATGTTTATTGATGGAAAGGCACGTAATATGCCAAAAGTTTCAAAATTGTGTACCGAAGAAGTGTACAACTTGCCTGTCTCAGCACTTAAATATTCTTCGTCTGATTTACACAAATCTGCCCCACTTCTAAAATCATGCTAAATTGGCAGTAACACATGAATTTAAGTTGATTTTGATTCAGCCTACAGTGAAATATCAACAATCATTAACACATACGTTGAGTTTAGATGAAATTCGACATAGGCAGTTGCCCAGCTTTTGCATTCATAACTGTCATCAGTCCTTTTAGGCAGCTGATCGATCGCTAAAGTTAATGTGTTCAGGATCAGCTGAGCCCAGCATTCGATTAGCACACGTTTTAGCTGGTCAGTTACTGAGATTTTGTGACCATGCTATCTGTTGCAATGCCCCCACACTGCTTAATTCACAGAATTTAAACCTAGACTTTTTCGCAGTGAGTTTTTGAGTTCAATGAACACGGGCACATGGGAGTGCAGGCAAAATGCCTAATTTCAGGCGTAATGAAGATTTATGCAAATTAGGCAAAGAATATTCAAATGATTTGCTATGCAAGTTTGTCCCTTTTTGTCTACAACATTCTAAAACTTTTGTCATATCACACACCTTTCTACTGGCAACCATTGCTGAATTATCAATGCTCAAACAGGTCTGGTTCTTTTGGCCTGCTCTGTATTTGCTTGTTTAATGTTCATGTTGCATGCATCTGTGTCTAGGAGTATTCGGGTGAGGCAGTCGTGGAGCGATCTGGTGCAGAGGGCGGAGTGACAGCTGGTGCTGGTATGACCAACGGTGAATTTTCCAGCAGCAGTTCATCGTCTGCCACTCGGCCGATGTCATACCCTGGCTCAGTGAGTGGTGCCGGTACGTACACTGGTGGTGCTAGTGGATCGGTGTCATCCGCTACATCTGTGCCAGCATACAACCCGGCCCAGTCTGCGAACGATGCCTGGAATGACAAGCCAATAGCAGCAGCGCGCAGTAGCTACTCGTCTGCTGACGCTGGTGCTTCCTGCCAGTACAGCAGTGTGATACCTCCATCGCAGCGACAGATGCAGTCTCAGCATTCCAACAACGTTCAAGAGTAAGATTTCTTGTCATATGATCGTGCATTATTCTGAGTTCATTTCAGTGTTCGAATTTTGTAATTATATAGGTCTCTGGATAGGTACGACTTTTGAAAATTAATATCAATGTCGTCATTATCAGAATGTTCTATAGTTTGACTGATATACACTTGGTACACTGGTTCTGAAATTTGCATGATACTGTTTTACATTCTGTCACTTTTCTTGTGTCGATCACAAACCTCATTTTATTGTCTGTTTACATAATAATAATAAGTTAATCATAATAATAACACTGCCACTGACAGTTTCTAACATGCAATAATATGGCATTGGCAAATTACTATAAAGGTGCAAAAATGAAGATCATGTCAGACATTCATTGTCTTTAGATTATGATAATCAGTTTAGATGGTCACATTTATGCATTATTTCTTTTTGTTCACATTTGTATTTTCAATGAAGCGACTTAGTGATGCCATAATTTTGTGTAATTTTCAAATGTGAATGTGCAGCTTGAATCTTATTTGCGATTTGTAATACACACACAGACTTTAGAACTCAAAATTTCTCTTGTGCAATTGAGTCATAAGTTGGTATCAGCTGTAAGTTGTTATGATTGCAGTCCATTTGAGACTGCTGAAGCAGCTGCGGCACGGTACAGTCACAGTGAGGCGCCACCGTACACCGACCATGCATCGTCGCCGTTATATGCCAATGAAGGCATTGCAAACAGTGGAACCTTGTATGAAGAGATAGCAACAGATCTGTGCAACTGTGCTGGCACAGTCCGTGTGATGGTGCGAGCCCTTTATGATTACCAAGCCGTTGAGGATGACGAACTATCATTAAAAGCAGGTTAGACATACACATGCATGCTAGACCAGCATTTTTCAACCGGTGGCTCGAGGTCCTCTTCACTGCATTTTTAGCGTTCTTTCGTGCTCTAAAATACATTTGTAGCCTGGACTTTGTCTTGGACCCAGCTGGACGGAGTTTGCAGAATGCCCACAAACCTTCTAGCCAGTGAGAATGTTGGTATTATGACGCTGACTTGCTGCGAGGTTGTGTTGCTTTGTTGCTCTTACGAATAGCATTTATATTAAATGAAATCTGTCTTATTGTTTTATCGAAGGACATGGGGGCCAAGGGAATGTGTGGGCTCGGCAGGGGGCCACGGGCTAAAAAGATTGAGAACCACTGTGTTAGATATATGCACTGCTAGTGACACAAAAACAGACTTCTGACATTTTCGAATAACTCCAACAATCGTGGTATAAGCTAACACATTTTGGTTCAAAGAATTGTCATTTAGGCCTAATCAGCACTTAATAGCACTTCGTTACTTTGTCAGAAATGTTAAGAGCAGAGCACCAGCTGAGGTTTTCCTGCATCATTCACAGTTGATGCAACTGCACTGTAATACTCCAATGAAACAATTGTGTCAGTTGTGAAATTTTAAGTCATTGTTTAAATGTTATAATGTTAAGCAGCTGTTGATTAGTGACATAATAGTTTGTTTTTTAGACACTCTGTATCGATCGACCTCATTAGATTGAATATGGTTATACTAAATCTTTGGTAACATCTGTGTTTTTTGTTTATCCATGCCAAATTGCCATAGTGAGTGATATGCCTTTTTTGGCTATAGTGAAATTTCATATATTTTGAGCGTATATGCTTGTCCCACTGACTGACTGACTGAATTTCCATGCCTGTATCATCATCATCATCATCATCATGACGCAAAGTGTTCAGCCGTAGCATCCCGCCATTGCGATTTGTCGCCAAAATGAGCGATCTTCTGCCAGCTGCAGAGAGTCAGTCACTGATATTCCTGTGTCCCGGCAGATCTGATGGATCCAAGTGATGGGAGGTCGACCACGAGCGCGTTTCCAATCAGGAGATGGCCGGGCTTCGCAGCAAGTCCGAAGTATCTGGTTTGCTGGAACGTCCTCTGTGAGTCTGGCAACATGACCAAACAGTCTGAGTCTTTGCTTGCGAATGATGGAAGAGGCTGCCAGGAGACCGTATCAGCCTGTATCAGCAGCCAAAAACTTCTTGTATCTCTCTTGACAGCATCTGCCACGATGGAGCACCAGGACCAGGCTACCTTTTATACATTCCCTCTGTCTAGTTTCCTCACTCTTTATCAAAATGCAGGCAATATTCTATATTTAATGCTGTAAGTTTAATAGCAAATTTGGCATGGTTAACACATAAAGATGATTATGTATTAGTGTGGTTATGTGTGTAGGAGATATTTTCTACAAGATAAAAGAAGTCGATGAGCAGGGTTGGTGTACGGGAGTGAAAGATGGTCGTACTGGTCTTTATCCGGAGAACTATGCTGCCGTCTACTGACCACGCTGAGCTGTGATGAGTTTTGATATATTAACCATGTTGAAATCATGCCAACTAATGTCTAAATTATACTACACGGTGGCACCAGATGATGTGAAACATACGCACGTGCATAAAATCAACGTAACATACCAACATTACAAATACAGCAGTGTTCAGCATGACTGCTTTTCACAGTAACGATTGAAGCAATCATTAGAAATTGTTTTCGAAACCATATTGGTAAGTTATCTGCATTAAGCATGCGTGTTTCACTGTTGTCTGTGCCACCCAGTCTGTCCGTGCATTACTACAGCGAAGGAATGTGACCACATTCGATAGAAATAGAGTGTTTCTGATGGCAAGACCAGGTTTCGGTACTTGAATCTTTGTTTATGTTATTTTTGCACTTGCTGTGATTTATGTTTCATGTTATAATTATCTTGTTTCACATAGGGATGTAACAGATTTCGGTTTTTGAAATTTGTCCTGAGTTGGATTTGGGTCGGATTTATATCCTCAACTGGGGCCAGCCAGTTTTTGAGACAAAATCATTGCATTTCCAATTTACATAATTACTGGTTTTCTGCCAAGTTAGTTAAATAATACAATATTAACTTGAGTGAACACTAATTCATGAGTGAATGAGTGAATGTACTCTCTGTAATGATGTAATGTCATTCTGTTAGTTCAGTCTGCTGTGTTAGAGAGTGTGTCTTAGCTTCAAATCGCACAGCGGATGGCAATTCGACACTCTGTTTTTTGTTTATGGGTGTAAATAGTTGACATCTGCCAGCTGTACTGAAATCTGTCTTCCTGGACAAAACTTAAGCTAGATTTTGATTTCTCAATACTTAGACCTCCTAGATCCAGACTCAAAATTCGGTACATCCCTAATTTCAAGTTGTGCTGTGTGAAATAGTTGTTAATAGAAGACCAGTTTTATTTTTTTACAACAGGAAGACATGATAATATGTTATTCATTGTTGTTAAATAATTTAATGTTTTTTTACAGTGCTGCTGTTCTAAAGGGTCTGTTTCGTGAGAATGCTTAGGATAGGAAACGCTGAAGATTGAGAATCAGTTGGCTACTGGCTAGGCTTGGTTTACTAAGAAAGTGGCTGTTACCGTGGTGCATGTGTGTATGTATAGCATGTATTTATCATGTGTTCATTTGTTCTTCTAATGTTCTTGCTTTGCTTTCCACTTCTATTACCGTCCATCTTCCTTGTGCTTATTGTTTTTTGTGCTTCTTGTACAGTGTGCGCCCCCACAGTTTGTTCTGAAATGTTCATATTTAGTTCGGTTCAGTTTCACGTCCATCTATTCTTCAGTGTTTATCTGAACTGCTGTAATGGTGCTGTAGCAGGGCTGCCGATGCGGGTGATAATTTTTTTCCCTTCTTTGTACATTTTTGTCCTAAAATGTGACATGTGGTGCCAGTGGTTTTAATTATTTTCTTGAAAATCCACTGATCAATTTTAGTGCAGCTTGCCAGAAATGATGATGATGATGATGATGATGATGCAATAAGGGCAAATCGAGACTAAAAAGGGGTGACATTTATTGGCAGTGGGTGATAATTGACTGTGTGCAGCTGACAAGGTTAAATTGTGGCCGATATGGCAGACCTGAGTAGTAGAGTGATGTGGAGTAGAGGGCACTGATCAGGGTGGCTACACTGCCTTAAAAGTCCTTGAAAATGTTTTTTTTTTCATTTTCCCAGGAACTGGAAAAACCTTGAAAAGACTATAAGACCTTGAAATTTTTGGAATTTGATGTAACGAGTCTTTGAAATGCAAATTGTCATAGACTGAAAACTATTAAGTTGCCCCTGAAATATTGGAAATTTTTGAAGTTAATGTGACAATTCTGCGTACAACATTTTAAAAAGGTTTTCTGCTTGCTTCGCTCGCATATTATTTGTACTTCCAATTTTAAATTTGTTCCACTACCCTTGTTTCTAGTGTGGTAAGTTGGTACAGCATTGCTGGAATAGGTAAGGAAAATGTACTTGAAAGTTTTTGAAAAGTATTTGAAAAGTCCTTGAATTTTTTCCCCAAAATTGTGACCACTGTTTCTGATGCTGAGACTTGGTCTGTATTAAGCAGATGGCAGTTGAGTTGTACATGTATGGTGTATGGTGTGTGCAGAGTGTGAATATTGTTCAGTGTTATTGGGTTTCCTATGTTTTATTATTATTAGGGCTCACAGTTTTCTGTGGGCCGTGGAATTTTGAGCCGAGCTGCGGAATCTGCCCTTTTGCACCGAATTTTGATATTGCTGCATAATTTCATGGAATTTTTGCAGAAGTTAAGAAATGACCGATGATTAGTACGATTGTCGGCTTTAAACTGACTATGTCACTGAGAAAAATCAAACTGAGCTGCCTAAAACTGCATCTCTACTAATAATTACCATCATATACGGCACAATCATAAATTAGCACAATGCGACTAATTGACAAATTGCACTTTTGAAAAGAAAAGAGATCGATAATTTCCTTTGTTTGTTGCTAGCATAACTGAGCGCCATGCCAGAATCCAACAACTGAAGTTTTTTAAACAGAATAAAGCTTAGTTTATGCACAAATGGAATGCTGCGGAATTTGGACAATTTTGCTGCGGTGAGCCACGGAATTTTGCGAACTGGTCCGCAGAATTTGTCAAAATTTACCGCAGAAAACTGTGGGCCCTAATTATTGTCTAGTTTTCCTAATAGATCACATTATGGATCTTGCCCATCTACCAGTCTGTCTGTCTGGCGCTCCAACTGTCCCTACTTGAAAACAAAAAGATGTAGAAAACCCAAAATTGGTGTGAACGTTGTATGAGGCAGGAATAACAGGTGTGCCAGTTTTTAACTTAGAACTGTTAGGTTTGTACAGCTTTAGGTGGACAGGCGCAAAATATGTTACTACTAGGTCTGTGCGTTTTTTTGTTTGTAAAAAATGCTGCAAACAGTTTCTTTTATGTTATAACTATAGTAAAAAGTGACAAAAATGTAATGTAATGGATAGCCAGATAAAGCATAACCTAGTGCACAGCGTCGGTGCATGTGTGGCAACTAGTTGGAGTACTGATATTGTACTGAAACTGCACTTGAATTATGGAAACCGGTCAGTTGATATGGGACAGACATTAATGCTCATTGCTGCTGTCTTCGTCCTCTTCACAAATGGCAGGTTTATGACAGTCTCTTCTGCTAGCTGCTTTTGTTTTTATCTTGCTTTGTATTTACATATTTTTTTGCTTGTGATGTTGCTTGGCATTTATAGGCACTTTTGTTTTCTTGCTGCTTTCCCCAATTTCTTTTGATTCCTACCCTTCATTATGTTCTGTATACATCAGTGAGTTGTGTCTCAAGGTGTGTCTTGTCCATTCAACTCGTGCAATTTAAGGCGTAAGTCAGCAACAGAGCATGTTCTATCGGTTCAACTTGCTGCATGCTTCACTCCGTGCGATTGTCTTGCCTTGTGTTACTGCAACATGGACTGAGTCCTGGCTGTATAATTACATTGTTATACAGTGTCTGTTATATGATTTTTGATGTCTTTTGAAGCTGTTTTTCTCATTCATTACGTGGTCGTTCTAATAGGCTGCATTATAGGTCCATCCTTCTGTGCATGTTTCTAACTTGAAAACGGAAGAAGTATAAAAAAACTAAAATCAGTTTGAATGTTTTTCAGGGCTGGAGTAACAAGGGTGACAATTTTCAGCCCAAAGGTGCAAAGTTTATGTATATACAGTGCAATGTAGAGCTAGGCATGTGGTCGCATTACATGTCAAAACTGGGCCAGAATATAATGCTTTTCTAGTTACATAGCTAATATCGCATGCTAGCTATGCATTAATTGATTGATATTGTAGTTCTTAGGCCTATGTACCATGCCAGCATAGTCTTATGTCGGGTATAATGATTCATCGTCATACAGTAGCACAAAGCACATATTTCTGTGTACGATGTCAGTTTGTTAACTCAGTCTAACAGCTGCATTGAAGTCAGTTGAAAGCTGAGATGTTGGTAGTGTGTTATTCTTTTAGTGTCTACTGTTCATTTTGCTGGCATACAGGGACGTTTATACTCCCTAAGTCCTTTTAGCAAGTTTTCCCCATAAGTCATTGTGGCACTGAGAACAAGATGCCTCATGCATCGAAGGGGTGGGAAGTGGTTAGGGGGTATCCTCTTGCCCAGCTGACTGGGGCTCTAGAGGAGCATCGTGAGCTCCCCCAGCAGGGTCTGGGGCCAAAACGAATTTGGTACATTCTAGGCATCGCAGAACACTTCTGCTTGCAAGATAAACTAAACAAGGACAGCATCTTACAAGCTGAAATGCAGTATGCCATGTATACTTGCATATATCAGAAATGCAGAATTATTCAACTCCCTGCCCTAATTTCTCAAAAACTTTCCTTATTTTTTTCTTGCTGCATTTGCTTCAAAGTTTACATGGTGTAGGCGCTCTTGCTGGCATATCTTCATAGGATACTTATTTAGAGTTCGGATCCTTAAATAATTGATTTTAACAGAGCTTCGGTGAATAGTAAATATATGTTCAACTGTTCAGTTTACTATGAATACTCGGCTATTTTTGTAACTGCAATTTGTAGACTGAAGTGAGTATATGTTGAATTATTTGATGACTAATTTTCTCTAAAACAGTTATTATGTGAAAATAAAGGCTGAAATGATTTAGATATGTAATTTGTCTCCTGTTGTAGTGGGAGATAGTACATTGTTGACTAAAGAGCAATAATAGATTTATATTGATAAAGTGATTTATCAGTTGTTTGTACATTGGCTGCAAGTTGTTTTTATTAGTTCATATTATCAGTGATTTTGTCATCTGAGTTTCTGCAGTTAGTACATTTTTCTGTTAGCTGATGTTTCTCTAGACTGGTGTAAATGTACATTGTGTCCCAAAATTAGCGACACTCCTACAGAAAAGTTGGTGTAAAATCGTTAACACCTGGCAGATTTTTACAAAATGCAAAACACTTGTGAAGACAATCATTCTGAACTAGTCTTTAAAGTTTGGGCTAAAAGTCTTGGGTGGGTACGCCGCAGCTTGATCATCCTGTTAATAACAACGTATTGAACGTAACCCTAATGTAAACCAACTCTGACGTGATAGTGACATTACACTGAATACACACGGTAAGGTGCGGATGTCACAATAAGTGTGCCGGTAAGTAATGCTATGATAGTGCAGTGTACAATATTTCGTTAAAATCCATCAACGACAAACTGAATTAAGTGTGATTGAAGCTAGGGGTGTCGCTAATTTTGGGACACGGTGCGTGAGTTCATGTTTCGTCGAGAAGTAGGATTATCGCTTCGGTTGACACTTTTTCTTAGAATAAATACCAAGATAATAAGAAACATGAACTGAAGTTAGAATTCGGTGTTGTCTTTCTTCTAAGAACCAACATTTCCGATTATCTACCAGATAAGAAGAAAGATAATCGGAAACGGCAGCCAACACCAAAGTTAATCTGGGCATTACCAATTAACACCAGAGAGCACCAATGCAAAAGAATAGGCATAATTTCTTAATCCCTAGCGATTAGAAACTTTCTAATCGGTTTTCAGTTCATCTCAGGATAAGAAGTGAGTTAATCGGATTCAGTTCTTAGTGGATGTCAGATTAAGCAGATGTCGATTAGAAAAAAGATGATCCTACTTCTTGACGAAACATGAACTCACGCAGTGTAGATTTGAATCTCTATTGTGGTAAACCATTACTTCTGTTAGTTCCATTACTTTATTAATTCTATAGTGGTCTTAGCATTCGTGCAATACAGCCACTGCCTTATTTGGTGTTCACAGGAGTGATGATATTGGAATTTCTCAAACTTGCATTCATTGTTTTTTTTCAGTAAGTCACAGCTGATTACAGTGTGCAATAAAAGATGTACTATGATTGGTTAAGTGTCATTACCTGGTAACTGCAAATTTTTGTTCATGATAATCAAAATGGTATATGTTTTCATCATTTTGACGTATTTTAACAGTATTAATGCTTACTACGCTTGGTCTTACGCAATAATTGTACGTGTGTATTTAAGTTGATGTTTTGAATGCCACATTTCTTGACATTTTCGTCTGTTATTCATAATTGCTTAATTTACTTGAAGACAGAAATTTATGTCTGCTTATGTGGCATCTTTTGTGATATCTTGCTGTATGGATTTGGGTCCACTTTCTGAAGGTTCACTGTTCCGAAAGTCCATTATTCCCACTAAACCTAACCCCAGCCCTAATCTTAATCCTAAACCTTAAACCTTACCCTAACCCTTACTAACCCTAACGCTAACCTAAATCTAACCCTAGCACTGTAGCACGTATCTACACAATGGACTTTCAGAATAGCGGATCTTCGGAATAGCGAGCCGGTACTGCTGTATGCCAGATCATCAGTATGTTTGTACAGTCTTCCGGAGGACATAACAATATTTCAGCTGCTTTCAGCCTCCTGCCAACATCTGTAAACATGTCTCTTTAGAAGATCATTCACAGATATCATCGTCAAATCTGAACAGTTTACTATTATTCTTGAGCTTAGGGCAACGCCAGTGGATTGATTGTTTCGTTTGTTCATTCATTCATTCATTGATATCGACATCTCTATTACTCTTACATATGCACAATTATAATGGCGAGTTCTTACATTTTTAGGCTTAGCTTTTTTGTGTTTTTGTAAAAGTTAAGCTTTCGGTTCTTTTAATTGTAAAGGTTAAACTTACTGTTCTATTATTTTATGTTTGGGCGCATTTTTCTTGGAAAGGCCTTCCCCGAAATGACCTATGCTGTGTCGGGTGGGACGTTAAACCCAACTCACTCACTATATAAGCGTGGACGTCTTGCAGTTGATGTGATTGTGTAAACTCAATTTTCATTATAGTGTTTAGCGTACTGCCATTTGTCTGTCGTCAATCCAAAGTCTCTTCCCATCCCATAGACAGTTGAGATGTACTGAACATTATTATATGTATTTAAGTTGTTGTGTTACTTGTTTGTGTTCACGTTTATATTTTTCAAAAACGTTGTTGCTGTAAATAAATGTAATTTTTGATGTAATTTGCAGTTTTTGAACATGACTGTGTAACAGATATGTTGAGGAGTGGTTGTGCATATCTGCATAGGCATAACATGCATATTTTCATAGTCATTCATAAGGTGTAAAACCTGTACTCTGTATTGCAGTGGTTTCATATTAGATTATATTCAATGATATAGAATTTAATTGATTAATGAGAAAATTATTTTTATGCTGGTGTGGAAAAGGTTGTAATTTTAAAATTTTTTTCAGATTTTTCACTTATATTTCTCGTTAGAGTTATGTATGTGGAACGTGTTTTAGACCACAGCTAACACAGTAGACATTTAATCTGATTATTGCTGTATAATTTTGGTTTATCACATTTTGGCTGAGTATGACAGAAATAAGTTGATTTGAATGTGCTTGATTTGTTGTACAGTTTGTGTGCTGGTTATTTAATGATGAATTTGAGATTAAATTTGCTTCATGACGTATGTAATTTATACTGCACAGCGTGGTGCATAGGCCTGCTGTGCTGTACAGTAGCCTGTGCTATCTGGCCTGGATTTAAGGATCAATGTTTCAACACCAAGAAAGAAACCCAATGGTTCAGGACCAAGAGTTCAGCAACAGACATCATCATCACCCAGTCGAGTGGCAAGCCAAAAGTGAAGTAAATGGGCTGGCATGTTCTATAGCTAACTGCAGTAAAAGCACAGGTAGTACAGTACAGGCACTCTATCTGGTCTTAGTCTGGGCAATCGGTTGTTCTAACATCTCGATGTCTGGGGCTGTCCACGAAGGTTCAGCGACTTTTTGTGCACTGGCAGAAACATTGACATTTCATATTTATCAAGTTCATATTTTATTAGCTGATTATTGTTTGATGTTTCTTATAAAAATCGCTGCCGCAACATAGCTCTGAAAACACAGGTTGCACAGACCAAAGATAAACCTTATCTGAGTATATAAACAAGAAGCCCAGCTGTCGCTAGGATACCCGACTGTATTGATTGTCACTCAACTTAAAGGTCATCCAAGGTCCATGATTTTCATGTAATCTGAAAAAGCGTATACCACTTCCTATCAGTGATCAATAGTAACCTTGGACTTACTTTCACCGTCTTCAAGATACAGCCACTTATTAGTTGAAACTTTTTATTGAAAATTGCGGCCAAACCGCTGCAGAGGTAGACATGGCTACAAATTGACATCCTATATGAAGTTGCCTATCTGATGGTATTATCGCCGACCCTCTACGACTTACCGTTTAGCCACACTACATCCGTGAAAGACGACGACGACAGACAGATGGCAACTCGTACAATAAACTCGACCGTTACGTAAGTACGGTCGGCTAAATGCAGGTTGAACTTAGCCAGTTGCTTACTTACTGTGCAGGTGCTGTGCGAATGACGTCATCGGAAAAAATAATTTATGTTTGTGAGGTAAACAAACTGAAAAATGTCAACGCCAATAATTGAAGATAGGACGACAACTAAGCGGCCTAAAGGTCTTGCATTATTTTGCTAATAAAGTCGAATGCTTATAAGTTTTATAGCAGGTCACGTATTCGCGCACTACAAATGGATTATGGATGGACAGTCAAGCAATGAACGTGAACTTGAACGTGGGCGTGGCTGAAAAAGCAAAAGATGGTTTACTGGTTCAATAAAGAGACTAGTTCTGGAATGGACAGCGCGCTTCCCCAAATATTTTTTACTTTGTCTTGTCACGGCTCTTAGTGACAACGAATAGACTTTGTAAAATGCTTACATTTGCTTGCATGCTTACATCATGCATCAGATGATCAGATGAGTGATGATTGAAACCAGTAAGCTTTTCATAGTACAGTTTTTGCTACAGAGAATCTGCTGCATGTAGTGGAGAACTTTTGTGTGACTGTGTCGGCTTATGTGTAGCTATTTGTGTATGTGTATTTTAATTTGTGGTTGACTGGTTCAAGCAGTGAACAGTGAAGTTTTTGCAGTTTAATTCTTTATCAATTGTTGGGAACAAAAGTTCTGCGACATTTTTGCTGAAGAGTTTTTGTTTCTAAGAGTGGAAGTTTTTAGGGTTGAAATTTGTAGTTATTATTTAGTAACCTGGCGAACATAGAGCGACTGTGTTTTTACTGCTACCACTGATGATATTGAAATTGGTACTGCAGATACAAAGTTTAAGCAGCAGAAGTTGCCAGCATGGCAGCCCATCATGACTGCAGGCACGGTCCTGCCTGTGCTGTTTGCTGTTGGAGTTGCATTCATTCCTCTCGGAGTCGCACTTCTTGTCACGTCCAACAATGTCAGTGTTTTCTCTGTTGCTGCTCAATTACTGCATTTACTTTAATATAAATTTATTATTTATTACGGCATTGCAAACTTGGATGGATACGACTCATTGTTAAGGCCCAACCTAATTCACAATTGCACAGACGTGACACAATTTGTGTAATTGGCAGGTTTGCATGTAATTGGAAATGTTCATAAAATTGCACACAGTCATAAGGGTCATTCCATGTCAACTCAACAAATGCTCCCCACCCGAAATTTTAGATTTTACTGACAATTTGCTTAGATGTTCTTTATACCCTTGTATGAAAAAAATGCAAAATTTGGCATCTGTATTCTTAAAATTCACTGAGTTATGTTTGTGAAATGTGCCCAAAAGCAGGAAAAATACATAACTATTAACTAAATTAAATTAACCATCACTTAGACCCCTTACATGCAGCATATATAACTGTAGTC
>Ga0209367_1003051_pt1 | contig 22533 bp, 19 predicted proteins | sample WorMetLIZISLAND2_FD_187412 | JGI IMG/M metagenome (GOLD analysis project Ga0209367, IMG submission 187412) | Marine gutless worms symbiont microbial communities from Max Planck institute for Marine Microbiology, Germany - Olavius geniculatus... ... | reverse complement strand
TGGCGGGACTACCTGCCAGCCAACTGAATCGACTGCAGTCTGTCCTGCATGCTTCAGCGCGACTGATCTACGGCGCCCGTCGACATGATCACGTCAAGCCACTGCTACAACGACTTCACTGGTTGTCCGTTCCTGAACGCATGGAGTTCAAACTGCGTCTTGACGTATCGTTGTCTCCACGGTCTTGGTCCGGACTACCTCTCGAGTGACTTTGTGAGCATATCCGACCTGCGTTCAAGACAAAAACTACACTCAGCGTCTACTGCAGCTTTGGTGGTTCCAGTTACACGACATTCCACACTTGGCGATCGGGCTTTTCCTGTTATTGCTGCTAAGTTGTGGAACACACTGCCGGGCGACATCACATCTGCTACATCACTTTTAACTTTCCGACATAAACTGAAAACATTTTTATTTCGTCGATCTTATGAAGAGTGACTGTTTTGATCTGTCTGCGTTTTTGTCTTAGCGTTTTATTTTTTGGTTTTTATTTTTTAGTGTTTCTACGTGTTTTTATCGTATTGTAACGTGTTCTTGAAGTGCAGTTTGCACTTATACCATGCTAATCAGTTCATAATGATGATGATGATGATGCCTTCATTGTAAGATCATTGCAAGCTAATGCACTGTATGCCAAGACATGCAAACTGAGGCAAAATATATGCTACTTTTAGATGTACTTGGTACTTTGGCTCGGTAGTCTAACGGTAACGTGTCGGACTTGTAATCCTGAGGTAACTCAGAGGCGCAGGTTCGCCTCCACACCGGGACACTGCCGGGTAACGACCTTAGGCAAGTTGTTCACACACATGTGCCTCTGTCACCAAGCAGTATAATTTGGTACCGGCTTCACCGCTGGGACGTAAACAGGCACACCGCGCGTTACACTGGCCCCGTATCCGTAGTCTCGCAGTGTAAAAACTGGTGTCTGGCTGAGGGCCTTAGGAAACAGAGATCAGCGCCGCCCTATGAGCCGTAAGGCTCGGGAAGGACTATACGTTTTTTTTACAGTACTTCTAAAGCACTGGCCAATTGTAAGATTGTTAAACTTCACCTGACGAAATGAACAGGATTTTGGCTGCCTTCCTGCTATAGAAGTGCTGGCTTACTGCCGTTGTCAAGAATCTTTACAATAGTCAGTAGAACTGTGCAGCTATGCAACTGACAAACTGTGCTCTCAAGTGCTGCATAATGCCAATAACGCAAACTAACAGTCAACCAATAGCATCTACCTGCCAATAACTGGTGCATCTCTAATGTGGGTTGACATTGATACACTTCTTTACTCGAAAACAGCCACTTGAACAAAACTCGAACGTTGCAGAAGTGGTAGCAGCATAAGAAATTATAAAGTGAAACCAAAAATAACAAAAACCCAGCTGTTGCTAGGGAAGGCTGACCATAATATATTGTACTGCTTGACACTCACTAACATTTAATCTGTTTTTACTTTTTTAATATCGAGATTGTAACCTCAATGAATCATACTTGTGAAGCGCACTACTCAGAAGGTGACTTTCATTGCAAGTTGCAGCCAAAATGCTGCAGACAGCGACATGGTTAAGTTATCACGTGGTAGTGGTTGGGCAAGCCAATGTGCTTCTTGAGACATTTAGCCACCATACATCCGTCACAGTCAGACTACAGATGACAGAGATATGTCACAACCACAACCTTTCATACGATCAGCTAAAAACAAAGCAGCAGCAGCAAAGTAATATTAGTAGAATGCAACTGACCGCCTGAAAGTTGTGTACATTGTATACACTGGGCAGTGATTCACCACTGTCATCATCATCATCATCAGCATCGTCAACCTCGTCAGGGCCATATGACACCAATCTTGTTGCTACCATACACCATTATACAACAGAAATGCACAGCCCATTTGACTTGGACAACTGTAATAGTACACTGCATCTCACTGTCTCTCAATGTTATTTTTTGAATAACTATGTGAAACAGTGGCCAATTTTAATAATTTCTGGCATGCAACATCATGATGTTGGTCTTTCTTCTGCGTGGAGAAAAGCTTCTGGGCGGGCGGACTGGCACCACATCGTGGACACGGCTACGCCCTGGAACAGTACGCCATAAGAAGAAGAAGAAGAAGAACATCATGAAAGTACTTGACGTAAAAGACTGATTTTGACCACCTCACCATAATACAGTTGCCATACTACATTCAAAAACACTGTGAAACGCAGATAGCAAATCATAGTTTAGCTATTTACAACAATGAATTCAAACTAAGGAGCACGTGTGTCACCTCTGAAAATCACTGTAAGACCACAAAATAAATAAAAATCTGTTTAGTTATTTAAATTAATCGTATTCAAGATATCAGACAACAATAAACTGAAATGATACATCAACAGCAAGTCAACCACTCTGAGTCATGCAGATACTGTTGGCAAGTGACATCGACATCTATGAACTTGCATTTGTGCTGGAGACGAACATTTTGAGAACATGCTTTAACAAAGATGATTTGATGTGACACGCATGACATTTTGAGGAACAACAATCGCCAGTCGTGCTGGTCACTATTCAATTAATCATTTGGTTAATCATTCACTTCTGAGCCGATGAATTCTTTAAGCTTTGCAAAGTTGAAGTTAAACAATAAACATGCAAACAAACATACTTGCTCTTTCTACCGGCCGCTGCTCTGCTGCGGGTGACTTTGCTCTTGAGTTCAGCTCGTCATTCTTATCAGTAGCAGCAGCATTGTCTGATGAATGATGTGCATCCTCGTCATCTGATATAAAGTTAGCAGCAGTAACTCCCTGTGTTCTACAAAATAAAATACCCCAAATCACAATATGAATGTTTACAATATAATCCAAGATTATTTCTATGCCAATTTTCCTCAATTGTTCAGCACACATCTTTTCACAAGCCTGTCCAAGTCAAATAAATTCACTTAACATTTTGTTAAGCGATTCAAAAAACGTCAAGCTGTTTGACTTTTGCTAGTCGACAGTGCAAAGTAAGCAGGTATGCATCAACTATGCGTTAAGACATCAACATTTAAATGTGAAAGTCCTTTGTGACATTTTCAGCTTTCCACATATGTTTGTTGCTGGCCCATGCTTATCAACCTGTTTGTAAACAACCCTTCTAGAGAATATTTGCAACAGCAGTCAGTATCAAAAAACCAATTTCCTGGAATGACTGAATCCATAGACTTCGTTAAAAATTTTTACCAACAAAATGCACATTTAAATATTTCAAGTAGGTATCAACTGCAAAAAATCGAGTAAACTGCAAAAAATTAATCTGCTAATAAATTGCAAAATTGTGATCTTCACAATTATAGACTAAGTTCACTAATGCAAAGACCAAGCTGCCAACTCACAAAATTGTAAGAATATATTGTTGACAGTGATGCCTCACCCTGGTGAAGCTGTGGGAATGTCGTCTGCGGATGCTGATAGTCCGCTTGTATCACGTACAGCGTCGTCGTCGCCTTCTTCGTCACCATACGCTGACATCAAGCTTGCCATTGCCTGCGTGCTGTCACTAGGCACCAGAGATCCAGCCATCTTATACACAATGCACACACACACACATATGGCCTTCACTTTTCAACCAAACAAACTAGACAAATGGCCAAAAAACCAAACTGTGCAGTAAAATGTGCTTGGTGTTATTTTCCGTCCACACATATGGATATGTAAGCAAATCAGATGTCATTTTCCATCGGCAATGGACGGAACTGCATGCATACATATCCATGAGGATAAGTAACAGCAAATTTAGTGAAATGATCCATCCTCATTAATTAACAGGGGATGTGTAAAGATGACGGTACCAGCGCAATGATATCTCGTGTTTACTAAAACAGTTCACCATATTAGAGCTGTGCTGTTCTGAATAATTTATTACTAAAGTGCACTTTCCGAACCAAGTTATTGTGTTCTAGTGAAACAATTCATCACATTTTTATTTTCCTGTGGAGGGGGCGCTGCCCCCTCCCCAGGCCCAACCCCCATTTTGTGGTTAAGGTAGTAAATTTGAAAGCAGCTGTGCATAACTGTGCATAGGTCACTGATCCCGTTTACTTATTTGAGCGCATGCCAAAATGGCTAGCGTCAATGAAGAAAACGGCACCAAGAAGTAGTAACTAATGATAATTATATTAGTGAATTAAACTAATGTGAAATTAAGCAATCAAAGCGAAATGTGTTAAAATCACAAAAAATATTTGTTAAAACGCAATGAAACTTGCAATTTGTGTGGAACTATTATGTGTAGTGAGTGTGTACAAAATGGTACATCGGTTTGTTTACGGTACCGTCTTCTACACTCTAGCCATTAATAGTGTCAGGTTGGCCTACTTATCCGTCCGAGCGGACGGAAAATAACATTAATGGCAAAATACCGAACACCTAGCAACCTCAAACATAACTAGAAAGCAGTCATATAGCCCGCATACCTCCGCCAAGGCAATGTTGTTCGTAGGGAAGCCAACCCCGGGGCCCCGATCCCGATACCGACACCCTATGTTTGGCGTTGCTATTAAATTGGTGGAGAAGTTACGTGCTAACTTTTATAAACGGATCAACAGTGGATATGATAACTACAGTGTTTTCATTAATTTTGTCACATCATGAACTGCACGCAATAACTCTCGTACATGTAAATATCACGGTGTCGCACTGTCGGTGACCGTAGTTCACACGGCTAGTATCACCAATCGGAACCACAGATCGGTGATTTTAACCTTCTTGGTTATTATCACCGATCGGTGATTCTAATCACTTCGCAAAACTATCGATAAAATTATGATTGTCGTAAAATATAAAATTTGTGTGTAAATTTCTACATGAAGTACAAATTAATCTCACATTTTCGCAATGTAATCAAAATAAACAAACAAATTCTCCAACGAATATATAACATACACATTTCCGGTTGGACTAAACTACTTACCCTGGATAATTTTACACACGTTATTACAAATGCGTGAGCGTGAGACCGATTCCCTCCCTTCCCCTCTTTTCTCCTTTGCTTCCGCTTTTTTTTCCTATTTTTAATTTTTCCCTCATTTTCTTTCTTTCCGCCCTTCTATTTTTCTTTTTATTCTCCTGTTCTCTCCCTTTCCCGTTTTCTTACCCCAAATCCGCTAGAGCTCTAGTTTGAGGAGTGATGACTCGATATATCGCGATATTTTTGATAATATCGATCGCGATATCTCGATATATTTTTTTTACAAATTCTTTATTACACTGCTCTGAAACTGCGCCTAGTGAAAAAAGTTTTCTGTCACTAGGCCTACCGTACAAAATTATGTGCAACAGATAGATAAGTATAAATTACGTGAGATAAAGTTAACGGGCGGGAAAGCAGGAGTTAACCGAAAATATGTGAGAGTCGCGTACGCGATCGAGATGCGTAAGACTTGGCAGGGCTACAGTAGTCATTCTAGGAAATTCTTTTCTTTTCCGCTATCGGAAGTCGGACGCTAATCTACGGACATGTGCGGCATATAGGCCTAAACGGTACAGTTGGCCCACCCTAGCTAACGACAGCTGGGCTTCTTGTTTTCCACCACTCAGACCGAAACTGAAGTCGCGAAAATGCGAAATAGACGCGAACACCCCATCATTCTTTCATTCCAATCTCAAAACTTTTTTTTCTCAATTCCTATCCTCCACAGACATCTGGCACCCCCTCGATCGGACTGACTCCACGGCTATTCTGACCTGCTCACGGTTTCTATGTTTACTCTTTTCAGTTTTTCAGAGTTTTAGTTTTCATTATTATTATTCTTTATTTCTGACCTTTTCAGTTTTTTTCTTATTTTAGTTGTTTTTACTTCAGTCATTTTTGAATATTTGTCATTTTTTACATTTAACAGTATTTCTATTCTCATATTCATTTTTCTTTTAAACATTCAAGTTCTTTTTAGTTTATGTGCTAGATTAAACTGACAGTTTGTTTGTCAGTTTTTGAGTGCAAATTCTCCATTGTATTGTATTGTATAATATGAAAACGTCGTGATGACGTGACATTGTGACGTGCACGAGAGAGCGCGGACGTCAGTTCGTGGTGGCTATAAGTGGCTTCAAGCTATTACATCAGTCCGAATGTCGTGCGGCTTGCGTACGAGCTAATTACTGCAGGAAACTGCCGTAGGACTCACACGTACAGTTCTTAATGTTGCTCCTTGAAACATTGGCCGATTTCGATAATTTTTGGCATGCAACATCAAGAAGAAACTGTTGCATGCCAATAATTATCTAAATCGGCCAATGTTTCAAGGAGCTATTAAAAAAATAATAGTGCCATGTTTTTATGGACCAAGGTACATCGAAGGTAATACTGTTTTTCAAGTTCACTTGCCAGCGGCAAAAAAGAATATTTAATTGCTGTACTGTTTAAACAAGGACTTAAGTCATGTAAAGAATTTTTTTAGAACACTTTGCTGAAAACCGCATGACTCTGTGATGTACGGTTGCAAAATTATGGTGCCACAAACTTTGTGCCGTTTTTTGGACCACCCTGTAATTAACCATAATGGTATTCTGATAATCTTCCCTGTTATCCTCCAGACAGTCATTAGTTTCAGAATGCTGTCTGAAATTTTGCAAGAAATGTACTCAACAGCCTCTAGAAGCCTACTGAATATCAAGGTCATAGGGTCAAGGTCACATGGGTTTTTTTCTATGTTTTCTGTCTACACGTTACTGCAGCTACCCAAGGACAGTACTTAGCCTTGAGCCTCGGTCTAGTTTTTACTGGCCCCCCTTTAGAACAACAATGTACACGGCATAAATGTAAAATAACACGAAAGCTCATGTGCCATGATTAATATTCACCAAGTCATCAGTACATAAATCATTTGTAAATACTAAAAGTCTTTATATTACCACCACAACATCCATTATAATCTCCACGCTATGCTGCCAAACCATTCAGTCTTGGTACATAAAAAACACTGATATACTATCAAAATTGTTATATGGATACATCTTTACGTGTAAAATCAGTTTGAACGGTCAAACATTCTTAGCCTTTGCTTCTATTTTCAACCACATTCTTCCATGGTCAATTACTATGACAAGTCTCCCAAACCATATCTTTTGGAAAATCTGTGGGTTTGACAGATTAAATTAACATGGGTCTCAATATGTTACTTGATCGTTAGAAATTTCATCAAATTTAACCAGCTTTTTTTCTAATCCCAACTCTACTCTTTCCAAAAATTTCATGTAAAATTCTACCATCAATTCTAACCAAGAAATAAGCAAGTAAATTCAAATGGCAACAGAGGCATCGTGGCAAGGAGGATGAAAAAATTTGCCCCTTCCCCCCCAAAACATAGCCTCTCGGAAAATTCTTCATTGTCAGAAAAATCCTCCCAAAAATACAAAATCTGGAGCTCTAAGTCAAAAATTGAAATTTTCAGCACCCACCAACTCCTCCGTAAGAAATTTGCAGAAAATTGCATCTCCCTGCCGCTTAATTTTCTAATCGTCAACGACACTGAAAAGTGCACAATATTAACAGGAATCTTTAAGGCTGATGAGACAAACTAAGCAGCAAATGCTCAGCTAAAACCATATCCTCAGCAGCATGCAATATCCATAAAGAACGTCCACAAAAATGCGACAAAAATCGACCCCTCTTTCCCTTGTCCACTTCGGTCTGCATCAAGCCGTATCCCACTTTCCCCCTTTTCGGATGTCTGCAAAGTTAATGTGGCTGTAAACGTCCTGTTGTAAACATTTTGGCTGACCTCCTACTTAGTGAGAAGATCTTTTATGCATAATCTCACAATAAACATGCTACCATATAACACACCAATGGCTAACATATTTTTCTACAAAGTTATCACAAAATAAAAAAGAATAAAACCATACAAAAGCAACTACTCAACCAACACAACATTACCTCCATGTAGTCAGCTTGTGATTATTACACAATATGGAACACGCAAATATCATGTCATATAAAATGAGAAATACAATACCAATATCCACCTATTTATTAAAACATTATGTAAACGTAAAAAACAGCCATGTTGAATATCCCTCATACATTTAGGTATTCTCTATGGAAAACCTTAGCATTTTTCAACAGTGAGGTATCAAAAAAGATCTTGCACAAATTGGTTAATCGTATTATTTTACGAGTCAGTAAATCACTAAAAGCCGTAAAATGCTCTAGGTTATGAAAGCGTCTTGCTGAATCTGCGGAACTGTTACAGCAAAAGCCTTTTGATGATATCATTCAAGAAAATGGTGTGGTAATAAAATAACAATATCCTACTGATGATTATAGAACAACGATATACTCGCTAAGAAATCTCTGCGAGTTGAATAAAACAAGAAACAAACAGATCAGTCTGACTAGCACAGCTCAGTGATGGGCAAACAAAAACCGGCGTGTTAATAACACCAAATTGGGTCTGATGCTGCTGCTGAAAAAAGCCTTCACTCTTCTTTGGTTTCTTCAAGTCCAAACAAGAGTTCCAAGGGGCTATAGCTTGCAAAGTGGCACAACTGCGGCATAAAAGAAATTAAGATCGAGACACCAAAAATGTCGAGGGAGAGAAATCAGAGTGAAGCCAGCTGGGACAATTTTTTTCAGTAGGCCAGGAACCACATTTTGAGATGTCATGTGCCAGCAGTGCTCAACCAGGAAAATACACAAAAAATGTCTCATCCACTCCAGGGCTGTGGGATAATTTCACAGCAGCAGCATCAATGGGACCCATCTTGATCCGGCAGTGCAAACAGCCATCACAATGCATTCAAACGTGTGAACCCCTGACAGCTGAAACTGTTTCAAAAGCTCACTGACAACACCTGCTGACTGCCTCACAAATTTCTAATTTATCAACGGAAAATTCGCAACTACAATAATAACCTATAAATTACAAAATTGTACGCAGATGGAGACAGAAAAAAATGACAAAAGGGATGTGAAAAAAAGACTGAAATCAGCCCAATTCTGTCTCAGCCCAATTCTGTCTAGAAAGATATAAAGAGACAGAATCACGGGATAACTGGCTAACTTAGATTGAGCTGGAAAATGCTAAAATGGGTGTGCTTACAAAACATAAGTTCAAAATATATACAAATTTAAAAAATCTGAAAATTGACAATGCAATGAATACTTCATCAATAACAGCACACATACACTACCAAATACATTACAGAATGACCTAAACAGGCAAAAAATAACAAAAATTCAGGAACACATAATTTGCATCGTAGTTTGTGTAGCCCTTCACATTCTGTAAGAACTTAAACTGTAACTGCAGCTGACCAAATGCAGGTTTAACATCCCATCAACCAAGTTAAACTGTTTGCAAAAAACATTTTATGTTGTCAAAAAATCTCGCAAAATGTAATTCGAAACTGTCACACAATTTCACTGTACTGTTATCGTACAAATGCCTTCAGTGTACAATATGCATAACTTACAGGAATGCACCAACCACCACAATAACGTACAAATTCATTTACACAGGCAAGTAAGAACTATTTTTCCGGCTGCGGAATGGTCGACAGAACCGATAATAAAGCAGCCCCATGAGCCCCGTACAAAGAATATAGAACGCCAGACATAAGCTGACATCAAGCCGTGTGGCATTCACTACACTTGGCACCAGGGCAAAATCCACACCATGTCCGCCCCCACCATCCATCTGTGGATCAGAATTTCCCGATTCCATTGCCGGCCTCATTCCCACGCTCTCTGAGTCGTGGACCAGACCTGGACCGGAGTACATCCGGAGTAGAAACTGGAAGACGGAGTCCTCATTCCAGATGGCAGATCCATTCAGCGCAGTCTTGTGACAGGCGGGGCACTGGGTCGGGTCGGGGAACTGGACCTTGGGGTGTTGAGGGTCCTCAGTGACGTCGCCATGCAGGAAGTAGTTGGCGGTGTTGTGAGAGCGCCAGAGATAGAGCACGGCATCACGGTCTGTCACCACGACGTCATCCAGGTTTCTCGTCCCACGCAGGAAGTGCTTACGGCACTCCTCACAGCCGAAAAAATATTTAATGTAACCGCGTACAGCCAGTAGTGTCGAAACCGCATTCATTGATGTGTCTGTAACAAAACTGAATGATTAAAAATTTTTAGCAGCAAGCCTTACAAAAATCAGCCATTACTGTTGTGATTTTTTACTGACACGACTTAAATCAAAATTTTAACAATTACAATTTTTAATCACTATACATTTTACTAAAAAGACCGAGAAAGAACTGGACTGACACCACACACCAAGACTTCAAAATCATTGGTATGGCCCGGCTAAAGAATATGCAGCCAACAGAGAAGATTGGCATTGAAACGTGGCCCAATGTGTCTATGACAAGGGATGACCTAAGTCTAAGTAAGTAATACATCTTAACAATTAATTCCCACAGCTCAAAATAAACATAAAATTGAAATATATACTTATTTTGTAAACCCTCATAATGCTGTACCACCTTGCCTGTCCATGAAGTAACTATCAGAGCACACATGCAAACAATCCTGAAACAATTTATTCAATCTATTTAGGAAATGTGTTCCTATAGATTGTCTAATATAACTATTCCACTATGCAATGATTTAGCTACAATTTGCAACAAAAATTTCCGCTGTGTCCAAGCCCAAAATATCTACTTCCCACGAGGAGGACAAAATCCATCTAATTCAATGTTACTTGTAGCAATATGAGTGTCCCTGCCTCATTCCATTCCACAGCTTTAGCAGAGTGCAAGAGGGTCACGGACGAACAGACAGACAGTCAGACCAAGCTACTGTCACATTAGCCAGAAGTAATGCTGCCTAAAATGCAAGCGTTAACTGTTAAACAGACACAAGATGAAAGTCGACCTCGTTTATTGGCAGCGGAGATGACCAGGGTGTGAAACGTCATCCACAAACTGCATGGATATCCACGATATTTCAGCGCACTGCCACGACAGCCAGTCCAGTGAAGCACCGATGGCAGATAGGACGACTTCGTCTAATAACACAGACAGACAGACAATAAGACACATACACACTGACAATGACACAGTGACACAAAAGAACAGATACATACTAAGGGCTCATAGTTTTCCGTAAGAAATTTTGCCAAATTCCACAGGCCAGTTCGCAAAATTCCACAGCTCCTTGCGACAAAATTGTACAAATTCTGCGGCTCACCATGGCCTTCCATTTGTGTGTAAACTAAGCTTTATTCTGTTAAAAAAACTTCACTTTTTGGATGCTGGCATGGCGCTCAGTTATGCTAGCAACATATAAAGAAAATTGCCAATCTTTTTTTTAAATTCAAAAGTGCAATTTGCAATTAGTCACATTGTGTTTATTTACGATTGTGCCGTGTTCGATGGTAATTATTAGTAGGGATGCAGTTTTAAGCAGTACAGTTTGATTTTTCTCCTTGACATAGTTAATCTAATTACGTTATCAAGCCGACGATCATACTAATCACCGATCATTTTTTAACTTCTGCAAAATTCTGCGACTCGGTTCAAAATTCTGCAGCCCGCGAAAAATTGTGGGCCCTAATAATAACAATCAGTCCAGTGCAGTACCATCAGCAGATACATCGACTTGACCTAACAACAAAACACACAAACATACAGACAGATAGAGCAAGAGAGACAGACACAATGACACAAGAAAGTAGGCGATGTGGATGCGAGGAGCTGCAATGCAAGGCGACCGCACAACTGCTATCAACAGCCTGCCTGTATCTCACACCGACAGACAGCTGCAAGTAGCAGACAGTGGACAGACGCTTACAGCCACAGATACGCTAAATGAATTTAAGGGTAGCTATACAGAGAACGGTATAAGCACAGTGTGATAGATGACAGCTGACAAAGCACACTACGTGTAGCTACAGGCATTTTATGTGAATTCGCTTGTGCTACGGCGATTTTGCCTAAAACACACTGCGCAAATTCCGACTAAACGTCCAACCCTGAAATCTGCCCTTCCAACATGGCTGCGTGTAAACCTCGCCAGGAATTAATGGACGGCCACTTAATAATAGTACTAATAATACCTGTAGGTCCTCAATCTCGCTCAGCCATAGACTTGCCATCATTGTCTCTTGCTCCTCAAGCCATTCATGAAGACTGAGCAGAAACCGATGGAGTGGCTTACGCACAGGTAGGAACTGCAGCAACAACGTCGTACAGGTGGTAAACATTACACAGGTGCAGTCCGCAAGCCAATGACGTAGGCTTAGTAGAAACCACTGAATTGGAAACACGTCACCAAAATCAAAAGTTGCCTATAGCTCCTAATGCTAACCCATCACAGAGCTATGGAGCATCATCTACCATATAGAATGTGTCACCCAACACTGGAGAATGCACCCCACCTTAAACACAGCAAGACAGGTTGATAACTCGATTCATCCACCCCGGGAAAACGGATGGCTGAGTTGACCTTAGTGATGGTTATATACGTAGATGATTCACCTGCCCGCAGACAATCACACATCCAATTAGTAACCACTTGATAGCGACCCAACCGAGAGTCAAACCCATGACCTCACGATGGTAAGTCTGACACCTTAACGTTACACCACTGAGCCACTTAGCAACAAACAGCAATACTTTCCTGGACAAGTTTTCTTACTTGACAACTCCCAACAGCGGTCAAATTACCCGACATTTCCGGCTTTGCAAACAATGAGATGTGAATTAGTCACTTTGAAATTTTCACCACACTTATTTAATTTACTAAGCTATTGTACAAAAAACAAACACGAAACCTTAGCAAGAGCCTGTACGTATTGTTTCAGTGCAATAAGTCGGTGGCCTCCAATCGATGCAAACATCGCAACCTCGTGTCTCAGTGAATAGTGAAGGTTCGACTCCAGATCTTGCTCATGAAGATGAACGTCTCTGCAGTTCAAACTGCAGCATCACTAATTTCTTAACCAACCCGCAATCAGAACATTTAAGTTCAGTTTAGATCAATGTCTATATTTGCAGTTCTTGAACTCTCATCATATCATTAGCTCAACAAAATATACACCAAAAAGAATTAAGAAAACATTAAAAAAACTTTAAAAACACATCTGTATGAAAATAAAAACCATCTACACACATTTAAAAAAAAATTACAATGCCAAACACGTTTTTATTACGCATGACAGAAGAATGCTTTGTGCATCTTAGTCATGACCTGGGCGTCCGTTTGTCTGTCTGTCTGTCACACTGCTATACTGTATCAAAATAGTGCAAGCTAGGATCACAAAATTTTCACTGTCGGCTGCCACAAGAACTCAAAATTTTGTGCCCTGCATGAGGGGGTTCCCCTCAAATCCTCAAATGAGGGCATCAAAGAGGGGTACCCGCCCCCCCTAAAAACGTTATTTTGTTGCTATTGGCTCATTTAGTGTAAAAACAGTTGCAGATAGGTACAGAAATGCTGCTTATCATAACAAGCACCGGTGACGGGCTTTTTAGATTTATTAACATTGATGACCTTGAACGACTTTGAACCCACAAATGTGGGTTTTTTGGCAAATGTTTTTTCGAAATTTCTGGCTTCCGTGCACATTTCAAAAGTGAATTGTGATGAAATGGCTGGAGACAGACCAAGACAACCTTCATATGACATTTTCAACATTAAGCGCAGATTTTAGCAGTCCAAGTCCTGACTTCCTAGGTTCAAGGAGACCTGCACAGGTGGGCGTCAAAGACTCCCCTAAAAAGTGGCTATTTTACCGCTATTGGTTATGGTAATGCTATATAGCTCTTCAGAGGAAATCTATCTCAAAGCTATGGAGCATCACCCGCCATATGGGATCACACAGTGTTACTTGCCACCCAACACAGGTGAACGCGCCCCACCTTAACCCCAGCCAGATAGGCTGGTACTCGATTTACCTAACTCAAAGGCTGAGTTGATCTAGGCGGATGGCTACATACCGAGATGGTTTACCTGCTCGCAGGCAGTCACCCATCAAAGTACTAACCTGGCCACCTGTATGGAGATCTCGAGATCCATCATTATTTTATTGCATGCTGTACACTGACTGCCCAAGTGGCAGGACCGATGCTGTCAAGCGTCACGTGAGCTTTGCTCAGATTACTTGTGTAAACAAAATGAAGAAATCTTTTAAAGTGCTAAACAAAATGCAAAATGCTCATCAAACTTTTTGTCATCTGAAATACTCTTCGCAAAATACTCTACATAACTGGGCATGGTTATAAACTTAAGTAAAAAAAATTAAACAAAAAATCCACTATAATTATAATTATCCTAAGCACTTTGGGAGTATTTTCTGCATACACTTATTTTAAATCAGTGTCACTCTCACGTCATTCTCACAGTAATCGTTCAATGGTTATTAAAAATAAAACACCATAACATAAAATACTGCTATGAATAAATTTTTTATAAAAAGCCAAAAATGTTCAAAAATCACAAATGCTAGAAGTGTGCTTGTAAGTAAAGTATTTTAAAAATGCATTTACACACGTTTATTGGAACAATGTTCCAACTCCGTAAAAAACGCAGACAGGCACCTGGGAGTTGAATCGTCCTTCAGTCTGAGCTTGTCGATAAAGCCACGAGGAGCAGAGGAAGCTGGTAATGCAGCAGACAACGTGCTAGGTGCGGAAGTGGAGACAGGTCTTAAAGATGACATCGAACCATTCAACAGTCGCATTAATACCGACACAAACCTCTCCCGACTGGCTCGTCGACTAAACAACAACAACGACTACTGCAACTACAACAACTACAACCGCAACAGCTACAACAACAATGTTAGACAATGTAAACCTATCAAGATATAAATTTACACAATTATAATCACAGTCACAAATTAGAAGCACTGAAATCGGTCCAACTGTTCTATTATCTATTAAGAATACACACCAAATTTAGTCCTGCTCTTCAATTTTAATTTTCACGGAAAAACCAGCATTCACAACATTAGCAAAAATTAAAATTCAACCTTATAATTTCTTGACACTTGGCACAGTCTAGCAGATCCGACAGACAAGTACGTGTACTTACACAAAGAGCGGCTTAAGCTGCGGCGAATCGTCAACTCTGCTGACCAGCCCGATGCCCGGCTGACCAAACTTGTCATCGATCAGCCGTCGAATTGTCAGCTGCTTGTAACTTATTAGATCCAGTATTACCTAACACAACAAGGTAACAGGGCAAGGGTGTGCATAGCTCTTGATAGAATCCCATCCCAGAGCCATGATGATACTTCAAGTAAGTAACCCTCCCGTAAGAACAACTGCTGCTAACTTGGTAACAGCATGCTGCCAATAATGTGTCAAAGTTAGTTGTAAAAATTTGCAATTAATCACATAATTAACTGCTAAAAATGTCAACAATGAAAAAAATTTTAATCGTCAAATTTTGGATAAAGACAGGTCGCAAAAGATGCATCAAACAATAAATTTGCTATGAATCAACCACTTTCCCCGAAGAATGTGACTAAATTGAACAAACACCTAGATGTGGCATACTGATGATAATATTTGTGACAGCTGTTGGCCGAATAACTTACAAAATTGACTAAAACATGCATTTCACTTTCATGATAACCACCGCCATGCCAGTATCAACTGAAATTAAAGGTTGACCAATCGCTGTTTTTTAATTCACAAAAATTTAATCGTTGCTATCTCCAGTTTTTCGCATCACACCAGACACACACCCTGACAAAAAACGCTGGCGTCTAAGCACTGAAATACGTAGTAAATGGTGAAGTAACATCATATCACTGAGCTGAAAATTAAGAAACCAGCAAAATGAAAAGCAGACCTCAGAACCAATAAATGAAGCTGAAGACTCAACGACGACAATGTAATACTGGGTCAAGTCTGTGCCATGCTTCCAGATATCACGCAGCTTCCTATGAGTAAAAATAACACAGCAACAAACAGTCTATGATCACATGAAACAAAACAAGAGGCAAGCTAGAAGCTGGCTAGAACCCAGGCCATGCAGAAAATTAAGACAGTTCATTGGTCCGCAAATATGAAATATTCTGCAGATTGTGATACTTCTATTTCAGCATTAAGCAGCTGTGCAATATGCCACACTGTCTTGCCCATCTAATATCTAACATAACTACAAGCAATCTCAAACCTTTTCTGAAAATGGCGCTGTCACCTGGCAACTACAAAAACTCAATACAGCTGCTATCTCCCAAAAGTCCCAAATGATAATTGAGAATATACAAAAAAATCCAGCTCACCGTCAACATCTAATATCTGTCGAACCCTTCACAAAACTTCATCAATATCCGTTCAAATTATACGAGTAATCCAGTTCCCAACGAAAATTAACATGAGCAAAAAACGGAACCTGTTTTGTTTCTTTGTGGACCTGTGATAAAATCATCATGACTCCTATGACTATATACTCACGAGATGGGAGCAAGTGGATGGTGGTCATGTTGGCTAGCATTCGTAGCACGGACCGAGTAAAGATGACGTGAAATGAATTCAACTATGTCCTGACGAGCCTCGTCCGCAGTGTTTCCTCTCAGGAATTCTACGCCCGATGTTGCACCAGTGGAATGAACAGGAAACCACTAAACAAAGAACAATGTGCACATCGTATATCCAAATTATCATCACCATTTTGTCATTTATTTCTCAAAATCAAGACGATTTTTGCAATTTTTCTATCGACAGAAATTGAAATAAACAAATAAATAACTCAAAGTTAGACACTTTTCGATTCAACATCATAAAAGAGGTACAAAAATATATGCAAAGCTTTAATGATTGCTTTAATACAAATTTTGTGTAAAAATTTGCCTAACAGTAAAAAAATTTAAAGAGTAACAAAATATATGGAAACGTTATAAGAAAAATTCATTGACCAATTTTGCTAATTAAAAAACTCACAGGTCTAAATTTTTAGACCCACTAAACCAGTCTTGCTATTGTTATTTCATGACCCACTTTGTCCTCCTACCACTCACCACAGTGTCTGGAGTGTTATAACCGCCAACAATCTCACTCCAGTCAACAGTGAAATGAGCCTCCCATCTCCCATGTACGTTCCACTCAGAACACATCAATAACAGCTATGAAATAAGCGCGTTTCATCATGGTCTACAACGTAGGCCACAAAAAAACATGGCACTTTACTTCTGTCCATATCTTCATCAATTATTGAACGATTTTAAAAATTCTTTCACTAGCACACTATGCAGTGCGGACATATGTGATTATTATATATCCCACCACAACATAAATGCGTCTTTACACTACCTTGTGAAACATAAATGTAAGAGAACCTAATGATAATAACAAATATTTTAGTAAATGAAAAAAAAACACTTTAGCCCAACATTGTGGTGAATGATCCGTATGACACTAGACTGTGTTAGACCCACACAGTCTAGTGTTATACAGATCATTCACCGCAAGGTTGATCTTTTTTTTTCAATTTTACCAAATCCTTTGTCTGTTTTTGTTAATATCATTATACATGCATGTTTCAATCATATTTCACAAGGTAGTGTAGAAACGCATTTACAGTGTCATGGGATATATAATAATCATGTTATTGCAAATTGTCTGCAGAACGTGTCAGTGAAAGAATTTTGAAAATCAGTCATCAACTGGCGAAGATATGGACAAAAGTAAAGTGCCATGTTTTTCATGGCCCACCCTGTAGAGTGCATTATGCCTTGTTACATTCGCAAAATATGCATTATGGTTGCAGGGAGGGCAACCCCCTATATTTTTGAATGTCACAAAATTGTTGGAATACCTTCTCCATATTGGCAAATTTTCGTGAAAAAAGCTAAACTTGAAGCTAAAACCCCCAGTATAAAAAAATTTTGAGACAAAATTAAAATTTTGAGCACCTATACTCTTCTTTGTCAAAAATTTGCAAAAAAACTGTCTATCAGAACTCTGCTGGAAACTTTTAGTGTCTGTCAAAAAACTGCAATTTCCTGCCCAGCCTACTTTTCAACCCATGATTCTGCCGATACCCTAGCTCATGATGAAACCTATTCCTCTTTAGTAGTGTGAGTTAGCAGTTGAAAGTTGACTCACAATAAGTGAGGGATAGCTTGAGACTCTGTGCTCTTTACACAATGCATCATTCTTCATGTCAGAACAGTCCACAGCGGCTATCTTCACCACAGACTGCCAGGCTACACACGCCATACTGCTGATGAACATTTACAAACATCCACAGTTCTACAGTTGATGAAATAACAGCAAATTTTGTACCTGCAAATACATTTAATTATATCTACTGTCATGTCAAGTTGCCGTCAACGTCAAGGACGTCGGCGACCATGTGCTGCCAGAGCAATCGATCCTCTGAAGCCCGGCTGGTGACCTCTGTTGGGCTCACTTTGTCCTTCCGCGATTAACCTTATTACATATTAAAATAAAAAAAAAATAAATGCAGTCAACTTATGAAGTTACAAACAGTCATGCTCTATGCTTAAGTACAAATGTTCGTAGTATTTCACACATTTTATCATTTACGGGTTTTTAGAATTTTGATTTTACATGTAAATCGAAACTTAAACTTTAACTTGAATGATCATGGATTGTGGATCTCCATTCCATATCTCTCCAATGCCTCCAAAGTATTGACAGTCGACTGGAAATAGTTGTTAATAGCTCCAGCACTAATTTTGGTAAAAGGTTATCAACCTTTCGTCAAATTTTAATGATTCAAAAGGCGTTTTTGCAAACCTCTATGTCTTATGACTTGATATCTGTAATAAAATTGTTGGGTTTTTGCTTAGTTTCACAGCATTGTTATGAGAATTTTACTGACCAATGAAACGTACAGTATTTTTTATTGCCAAATGGTCCCAAAAAACCTAGTTTTGCATATGCATTTTTTAAGTTTATACATGTTCCGTTAAAAAATCAATGTTTAGTTAAAATTTTTTAAATAGTACCAGCAAAGCCGATAAATTTTCTGTTTATGCTGAAGCTAAGAAAGACTAATTCCAATACTAAGCTTAACCACAACCCTAACCCTGAACCCTAAACCCACTAAACCTAACCCTAAACCCTAGCCTCAACCCTAACCTTAAACCTAATCCTAAACCCTAACCTAACTCTAATTTTTGTACCTCAGTGAAAAATGAATAAATCTTTAAAAAATTCAAAAACCTAGATTTTTTGCAACTATTTGGTATCAAATTTCTGTAACCAGTAAAAAATACTCTTAGCAATGCCCAAAACACCACCACATTGATAACCAAATCATGTAATGCATGTAAAGGTAAGAAAATTGTTTTTAAACAAAAAAAAGAAAGAAAAACCCGCAAGTTTTGTTTTAGATATCGACTATTAAGACGAAATAGTGTGCAACAAAGTAACTTATAATGCAATGATCCGTGGACTGGTTGTAACCCTTGGCCATATTTCTTTGATGCCACGCCACAAATCGGTAGCACTAATTGCTGAATCAGTTGAATCGGCCCACTGCTGCGTTCATGATGCCGATGGATTAACAGTAATTATTGAATCGACCCACTGCTGGTTCAGGTTTTGCTTTGTTTTGGGGTTTAGGTTTAAAGTTCAGATTTATTACTGAAAACTATCACTTATTCAGTTACATCCATCGATGCCGATTCAGGCCGATTCGCTTATTCAGTTTTAGATTTATTACTTAAAACTATCGCTTATTCAGTTACATCTATCCGCGCCGATTCAGGCCGATTCAGCAATTAGTGCTACCCCCACAAATGACCTAAAATGTGTGGTTTGGTAAAAATCTATATTACAGCCGCCACCCCAGATTGCTTCCGAAGATTATATCCGCCGTGAAAATTCACGGAAAATAAGTAAGCATTTTCGCTATCTGCCGTGAAAATCCACATCTACGAAAATTGCAACTGTATACTTTTTTCTTTTTTCAGTTAATACCGTAAATTATTACTGTGTTATTTTATCGCCTATTCAGCATGATTTCATCGTTTACAACAGGCCGCCATAGCTAAGTTTGTACTAAAACTGACGTCGAGAGACATGTCCTTAAGCAACATTTACATTCACCAGGGGGCGACAATTTCACGTGCAATAAAGTACGATTTTGTGCTTAATATTGAAATTACGGTTTTCGCTTACACATATAAAGGTTAGGGATAAGGTTTAGGGTTAGGGTTAGGGTTAGTGTTATGGTTAGCGATCGGGTTAGGTTTAGCATTTTCGACAGATTTATGTGACAATAATGCACACCATAAATTAGTGTACGATATACGTTATAAGTTCGACAACGGTGCAAGTGCCTGCAAAAAAAATTGCCAACGGCTGCCTGTGATGGTCTATTTAGACCTGAGGAGCTAGTTGGTGGACTGGCGATCCATGAAGCTACGGCCGAGGTCGTCAGTCGCGGTTGTCGCCACAGTGAAAACCTCCGTGTCCCTGCGGGACACGGCGGCTTTCGCTATGGCGGGCAATCATGTAGACGGACCTAGTTTACTGGCTACAGTTCGTCTAGACGGAATATTCACGGCAGATAGCGAAAACGCTTACTTATCTTCCGTGAATTTTCACGGCGGACAACACCTTGCGATTGCTTCGGAAGAAATTTACAGCAACATTTCAACACCGGTAAGTCTACTGCTAGTCAGAATTTGTAACAAAAACCAGCCGTTTCCTTGCGGTTATAATATAGACTAGCACCGTCAAAACATTTTTAGCAACGGTACCTTTAATATCGGCCGCCAGCCGTTTGTAGACATCGGCATAGCGAACACAGTGACCACACCAGCTGCTGAAAAATTCCACCAACCACGCGTTGTGAGTGCCGAGAACCGTCTGATTAAACGAATTTACATTCAGCAATATAACGTCATCTAAGTCAGTATACAGAAGCTTCGCGTCGACCCAGTTAGTCCGCAATAACAGAAGCGTAACGACAACAGATACACACACCCACTTTTTCGCCATTATTTGTTTATGTTGACATGGCATATAGCACAGTGCCATCAGCATCAACACGTGCCGATCACAAGAGTGAACGGTATTTTATTTTCACTGTAAAGTTTGCTTTTAGTTCCGGAAGTTGTGGTTGCTTTGTAACGTGTAATTTTGTAAAGTTAGTTAGTTATTGAGTTTTTCGTAGTAGTAATAGTCATAGTCATATTGAGACATCAGCTAAAGTATTATTTTTTGTTTGTTATTTGACTTTTTATTATTATATGGCTCACGAAGAACATGCTTCACACCGTTCTCTCTGTTTCGTATTACGTCTCCGAAATGACCTATACTGTGTCGGGTGGGACGTTAAACCCTACTCACTCATTCACTCTCTGTTACGTATAGATAGTGTGCACAGGCAACTTCACTGCTTCTAAGTTCTCATCATTATGACGTTCAAGAATATCAAACTTAATTTATCACATTGCAATACTTTTGTTTTTAGTTTTACTTATAGTTACTTTATAATCATAATAAACCTTTGTGGTCAAATCTGTTTTACCTTTTCCAATATTCTGGCTATAATGTCGCTTAAACATTATATAAATAAAAAAATTCATTTTTCTTAGCAGTCATTTTGTTAGCATTTGTACCATTAACATGTGAAGACATGTTTTTTGCAGAGTGCACTTGAAAGTCTCAATCAAAGTCACAGTTATTAGTTTGTCCACGTTGTTTCCGGTTGCGAGTTGGCGGTTATTTGTTTGTTAACTGGTTTTATTTTAAAGAAAACAGTAAATAGCAGTAAACTTAATCAAATTTTTCCGTTTGGTTTTGATTGTTACGTTTGTTATTAAGAACTAACTGTAGTTAAGAGTCCCTGGGCCAAGACTAACACTGCCTGGCCGGCCTAGCTCCCCGAGCCCACGAGTCGGCCGTGGGATGAAGACTTTTGGGGCTCTGTAGGCTGTAAAAAATACCACTCTCCCTTGTAGGGACCACCCATCCCTCATAGTATGTCACGGAAGGGTTCAACGTCAAGTGCGAGAGGGTCAGTAAGTAAGGATAGGGAAGCGATGAAAGATGAACAAGAAGTAGAAAGCTGGACCTGTGAAAGCTGTATAAAGATTTTCAGAGAACAGGAAAGTAAGATTTTGGAATGTGAGCGATGCGAGAGTCATTATTGTGCAAAGTGCGTGAGGATTTCCGACAGTGAGTATGAGTTTATGACAGCCAGGAAAGATATACATTGGTTCTGCGAGGAATGTGATAAAAAGGTTACACAGGGTTTGCGCATTGAGAAAGACATTGAATTGATGATACTGACAGTTGAGCAGAAACTACAAGTGTTCACGACATCGATGGAAATAAAGTTCAGGGATCTTGAAGAGAAATGGGAGAAGAAGATGTTAGAGAATGTTAGTTATAGAGGATTCTGATAGTAGAATAACAAAGCTGGAGAGAGAGTTGAAAACATTGAATGGTCATGTGGTCAAAGCAGGGGATGAGGTAAACACGTTGAAAAAAGAGATAGATCAACGATTTATGAGCAATGACAAAGATATTGAGAATGTTGCTTTGAGAGTTCATACAGTAGAACAGAAAATAGAGGAGAAAGTTGATGATACGGCATGGGCCAATGTTGCAGCCAAACACGTTAATG
>Ga0209367_1003050_pt1 | contig 22534 bp, 14 predicted proteins | sample WorMetLIZISLAND2_FD_187412 | JGI IMG/M metagenome (GOLD analysis project Ga0209367, IMG submission 187412) | Marine gutless worms symbiont microbial communities from Max Planck institute for Marine Microbiology, Germany - Olavius geniculatus... ... | reverse complement strand
TAAATTACATCAGTCGACTCTGTTTAGATCGCTAATGCCTCTATTGTATAATTGCATCTTCTGAGTTTGTGTATTTCTGTTTTTATTTAGGTTTTAGGCTTGTGTGTGTTCCTTTTGTGTCCATTTCTTTTATTCTTTTTATCTGTATATTGTGTTGCTGCTGTCTGTATGACGAAATAAAGATATATATATATATATATATATAGTAGTTAACTAAGCAATGTCAGTCGATGCTTCAGTAACTATTCCTAGCTATATGTGCGTCACGACGTTACTCCAGTAACACGTTTTTTGTACTGCATTATTCTAACTCCCGGTTTCTTCATTTCTTCGCGGCATAGTCACGCAGCTTTAAAACGAAACACCATACTGTTCTGTTCTATGCCACACGTTTTTGCTACCATTGCGTTTTTTAGGTCGTGCTCGTCGAGTTTCAAGGCGCTACCTTGTCACGCTTATCCATGGACTCATATAAATATACTGCAGCCGCTGCCGCCAGTCTGCAGCCGTCGAAGAGCGAGTTCTGCCTACTTCTGCCTACAGCTCGGCGGGGAATAATCCGCTAGGCGTGGTTTTAAAGAAGTCTCTTTCCCCTCTTCGCCCCACACAGCTCCCGTGACTTCTGTGGCTGCCACACGCTGATAACTTAGCTCGTCGACAGTCGATACTAAGGTCTGACGTTACGTTACTATTCAGTCCAGCTCGCCGTACTATGATGTATCGTAATTCAGGTTCCGATCATGATAAACGCTGTCGACGTTCGAACTCGGGTCGAGTCATTTTCGCCGCCGACTTCGCGTCTGAGACCCGACTCGGAGTTTTCTTCGTGATCGTAAATCGTACGCCGGCGTCAGGCTTGCAGTACGTCATACTTTTTCGGCAGCGGCGCCAACTTTTAATTCTTATACCCCGTTTACACGACAAAGCTGGCTCGACCAGCGCTCCACGAGACAGTAAAAGAGAACATGCACTTTGCTACATTTAATTTGCAAAGTTAATCTACAGTTGACGGTGGAACTGTCGTGGGGCCAAAATGGGGTGAGCAAGCTATAACAGTGAAGATCTATGACTTCCAGTTTCGTCCTCGAGGCTTTGACGTCACAACATTACAGCAGATTCTCTGTTCCACTTTTTGCAGTCTTTAGCATCAGGCTGATTAGTGGTTAATCGTCAGATTTTTGATTCCCGTGTAGTGACTGAACGTTAGCCATGTACGTGATGAGCTTGAAAATCCTATAGGCCTAAGCATGCGGTTGGGACATCCGTAAATGTATGCCTAAGTAAAGTAAGTAAAACTTGAATTTATACCAGACATAGCCCATAACGTTAAAATTAACCTCTAATGCGCTAAAGGAAGATCTGAATTATTTTTTACTTTGTAATATATACTAAGACAGAATATCGAAGGAACGGTAAGTAGCAGGCTTAAACCGTGTGTGTGTATATTTTTTTACAAATGTTGCAAAAAAGTTTTGTTGCCTCCGCCGAGAAGTAATGTGTTTTTCACGAACTATTTCAGCGGTGTACGGTAACGAGGCCGCCGTGCCGTGTGGCAGAACGGAAATGGGCAGCCGTACGCGTACACTGGACTGCTTGTGTGTGTTGTTTTACGTCAGCGCATTGCAATAATCAAAGACCGACGTACAGTGGCAGCGGCAGCGGCGGCGGCTGGAAGTTTCTATCTGGAAGTCGTCGACGTAAAGCGAAAACACCACCGAAGTGCTGCCTCTCCCTTTCCCTCCATGGCTGCTACAACACCAGCGCAAATGCTTGTATTTCCCTCGACGGGTGCAGAAGAACCCCACGACGAAACCACGTAGGTGTACTTGAAAGATGTGCAATAAAGTAAAGTCGCCAAAGATCTCGGTGCATCTGAAATATGTCTGTCTGTTCGTTGATGTGTCGTGCACCGTTTAAAAACAGCTAAATATCGTATAGCATCATCACTTTAGTGCAGGGATTCCAGTGGACGTAATATTGTTGTAAGAAGGGGGTTTTATCGTGGGATGGGGGTGTTTGTCGGACTCTGGCCTCCTCGAACACCTTGCGAGCCGTCACTCTACTTCTTTCAATCGACACGGACGGACGCGGTCTAAAACGCGCCACGCGGCCAATTATTGAAACGGACGTACAGCAGTGCGTGCTGCTGTAGGCCTACAAGCAGTAGCAGGCGTCGACATCGGCGATCAGACAAAACACACGCAGCAACACACTCGCCAGTTAACTCCGCCTTGTCACGCCTGCTTCTTATTGGCCGAGTGGCTACAGTCGCTAGAGCGGCGCCACTGAGTGAGTGTTGAGCTACATAGTCGCTGCAAGCTGAGATGCTACAAAACACCGTCGCCGATCGCCGAACTGATTACAGCGTACACAAATAGTGCGTCGATCGTTACAAAGCACGAGGATTCAGAACGACGCGTCGGAGTGATTCTCGGGTGTTTGCGCTACGATGTGTAGGGTGTGATGCGTTGTGCTGTTTATAGGCTGGCCGACTAATAACGGAAGTTCGTCTGCAACGTGTGACGTAATCAGCCGATGACGTCATGTATCGGCAGCTGATCGTCATCGTGGCCGTCATCGTTCTGACGACGGCGGAAGCCCCTCTGCGTTACCGCATCCTCGAGGAGTCCAGTGCGGCGTCGATCTTCGTCGGTGACGTGCGTACGGACTCCGGGATCGCTGCGGACACGGCGGCGGCGGGGCTGCGGTTTGCCGTGCTGCCCGGACGTCATCAAAAACTGTTTAGCGTCGACGAGACCACTGGCATCCTGCGTACGCAGACGCCACTCGACCGCGACTCGCTTTGCGCTGACCGACCTCTGTCTGCGTGCATGTTGGACGTTGAGGTGGCGATCGTTCACCCGGCAGAAGAGTTCCGCGCGTTCTCGGTCGAGGTCGTCGTGGAGGATGTTAACGATCACAAGCCAAATTTCGAGCGTGAGTCGGTTGCTGTACGAGTGCTAGAGACCGCAGTGCCGCGGCTGAGTGTCTACAAACTGCCGCCGGCCACAGACCTGGACTCGGCAGCGTTCGGCGTCGCCCGCTACGAGCTGACCCCCAACGACACGTTTGCCTTGCAGTTGTCCAGCCAGGACTCTGACGGCAGCGGGGGGCTACTCAGTCTCGTGCCGACCATGACCTTGCTGAAGCCGCTCGACCGTGAGGTCCAGTCACGCTACCAGCTCGTGCTGACGGCATGCGACGCTGGGCGCCCGAGTCTGTCTGGTACTTTGTCGGTCAACGTCGTCGTGGTCGACGCGAATGATAACAGACCCGTGTTCGACCGTGCGCAGTACAACATCAGCGTGCTGGAGACGGCCAGTCCGTCGCGGTCGCTGGTTCGTGTCCATGCCGTGGACCAGGACGAGGGACCCAACGGCGCCGTGTCGTACGGCGTCGGCGCGGCGAGTCGCAAGCAGCACGGCGACTTGTTCGGCGTCGACAACGTGACGGGTGACGTGTTCCTGGCGAGACGACTGGACGCCGACTACGCTGACGTGTATGAACTGATCGTCGTAGCGTTCGACCACGGCGCAGAGCCGCAGACAGCCACTACGCGCGTCACAGTCCACGTCGACGACGTCAACGGTCATCCGCCTGCCATCAGCATCAACGCACTGGGCCAGGCCAACGGCGACGAAGCTCGGCGGACCGTGCAAGTCCTCGAGAACCAACCACCGGGCACGTTCGTCGCTTACGTCTCGGCGCACGACGCCGACCGCGGTCTGAACGCCGAGGTGCACTGTACCGTGGCCAGCGCCAACTTCACCCTGGAGCGTGTGCACACGCGTCTTTACAAGCTAGCGACGGCGGTGAGCTTTGACCGGGAGCAGGTGGACCGGTACGTCGCCGTGATTCGCTGCACGGACCGCGGTCGACCGCCGCTCGCGACCACCGACTGGGCTGAGGTCAGCGTCGGTGATGACAATGACCACCCACCTCGGTTTACTCAGGCGATGTTCAGCGCATCGATCAGTGAGACGGCTGCCGTCGGTCAGTCTGTGCTGAGCGTGTCCGCTGTGGACCTGGACGCCGGGCTCAATGCCGATATCCGCTACCACATCGTTCCCCGGCGCTCCGGCCACCCGGACGTTGTCAGGCTGGACGCTGCGACTGGAACGATTTACGTGGCAGCACGGCTGGACTATGAAACGTCGACCGAGCTGGAACTCGACGTGATGGCCACAGACCGCGGCACGCCCCCGAAGTCGTCGACTGCCGCTGTCCGCATCTCGGTCATCAACGAGAACGACTGCTCGCCGCGCTTTTCCGAGTCCGCTTTCAGCTTCGGCGTCTTCGAAGGTCTTCCGTCGTCGACGGATGTCGGCACTGTGTCAGCATTCGACGCCGACGCGCCGCCTTTCAACGACTTCTACTATCTATTGCAGACCATGGTAAAATATTATACGTGACTCCTTTATATCCAGTCGCTTATATTAATGTCACTGTGATAAGGCTTGCATGACGGTTGAATTATTGAACGCTATAATATACCATGGCAGACCGGTGTTTCATTTTCAGAAGATAAGGCCATTGTTACACGTAAAATAAACGTGTCATATGAACATGTTATTTTCGACAGACATAATTTTGACACGTGTTCGAGTCACTCATTTTGCTATATTTTTTGCAAGATGTTCGTCCAAATTTTACCGTGTCCGCTTTGTCTGCGACCTGCTTAAAACAATTCCTACGGAAGAATATTGTTCTAATTAAGAGTGCTTTAATTAGATTGTGAGCAATACAGAAGTAATGAAAATTCTCGCTAACTTACGACAAGGCATTTTTCGATTAGCACATAATATTTTTAGAGTCGTTTAAGCGGCGTGAACGCAAATGACCGTGCAGACTGTGATGATGTGGTACAGTCGGCGACAACGAGGTCGACGTTCTCCGAACTGGCGATGGAGGAACCAATCTTCGCCATCGATCAGACGACGGGTCAGATAACGACCAGGACGACGCTGGACCGTGAGAGGACACCCGTCTATCATTTGATCGCTCTGGCGATTGACTCGCGCAACACGAGCATGTCTGCGTCAGCGAATGTCACCGTCCACGTCGCAGACAAGAACGATAACAAACCCGTCATCAGCTTCCCGTCAGCGTCCAATTACACCGTCCAGGTGCGCATGCGTGTAACCAATTGATTTCGCCTGCAAAAAATAAAGGAATTGTCACGTAGAAACGCTTTTGACAAATGAACAAGTTCGAAGTAATTTGGAAAGAGGCGAAATCGCTGTCACCAGTCCACACAACTTCTCGTTTCTCTTCTCTGGGTGGAAGTATCAGTTTGCAATTGTATGTTTTCGTTGCGGGTTCGACCCCAAATTTTCCTTTTCCTTTTTTGGGGCCAGTAACTTCCACCTGACACAACCCCAAATGTGTACGTGCCAAATGGGTCACTAGCGTGTATATCCATGTAACAGTTTAAGCCGAGTGCACGAACATGATGACAGACCATACTACGGATATATGTGTAGCTATAAGCGGAATTGCTTGCACTAGGACGATTCTGCCTAAAAAACAATGTATCATTGAATGCGTATCGTAATATTCCACCTTTAATTTTGTGACATTTTTTTGTTGATTTTTTTTGTAAATTTTAGATGTGTCACTCATACTGCATACTGTATTTTTATTGTAGTTTGAATATTTCTGTAGCCTTTTGGCTTAATAAATGATTAATTTATAGGCGCAATGGAAGATTAGCGTGAATCATACGGCCAAATTGACGATGTTTTTTTCTGAACAATAATGACAACCCGATATTAAGACATGTATAGAATTTATATTCCGTGCGATGTCTAAACCTCGGTGCTAGCCTTGCGTTTTTTGGCTACTTGAGAGAAAGTGTACAATGTGGTTCATGTACATGCGCTTGTGTATAGGTGTCGTCGTATTCGCCGGTGGGCTACATCGTGACACGGATAGTGGCGACGGATGCTGACATCGGCGGCAACGCTCAGCTGGTCTACTCGATGAAGTCTGCAGCAGCTCGCACTGATAACCATCACCATGGAGATGCTGATGCCGCGGCGGCGTCACAGTCGCTACCGTTCGACGTGGATTCCAGTAACGGTGCAGTGTACGTCACGTCATCACTGCGTGGTGTCGGTGGTAGTGGGAGGTCGTCACCACGCCGTGATTACGTGCTCTCAGTCACAGTCAGCGACAGAGGCAGTCCACCGCTCACTGCCGGTGCGCATAATTGTAGGCTTACTGTAAAGCTGTTAAAAATAGAAATCAAATGAACTGAAATGAAAAATGCGGCTTTCGTTTTCCTGTTTCCTATTTCGTTTTGTTTCATTTTAGTTTATTTTATTTCTGTCGCTCTGAACGCACCTTAAAGGGAAAATAAAGCTGAAAAACAACGTGACTTAAAATTATAGTATATAATTAATAAACCTAAGTGGAATTAATAAAATGATAAAAGATTTCAGCTAAAAGCGATGTTTAAAGATAAACATTAATATCGGCCATTTTTCGTTAGGGAAAACCATACATAAATACAGATTTTGTACGTATTGCTGCTGTTGATGTCAAATCTCTAATTCTATGATTCTTTATTCATTAGGAACGTCGTGGCAGAGCAGGCCAAGCAAGTGCCCCATCCTCCGAAGATTTACTAAATTTAGCCCACTACATATTTCGCACAACGCATTATCAGAAGTGTGTGCTATCATATTTTCCTGCGAAAGAAACTTACTCGTAAAATAATGGCGCATTTTGTGTTTGGATTTTTTTCAGTTATGCACGATGACAGAAATTCGATATTCGATGAATGTGAGACAGCTGCGTCCTGACGCAATGGATTTAGCCGGTGCGCCAAGGAAAATGTCACTTTACATAAAACGTTTGTACGTTTTTACAAGTTTCTTTGTGACGTTTATCATTATCACATCAGATCTATGGGACACTGTAGGTGCATCTCTGGTGGTGCACGTCAATGATTCGAAGTCGTTTGCCGTCGCACTGTCTCTGCTACGCTCGTCGTCGTTGGGCGCCAAAAAACGCTTCGGTTTCAACCAACAGGTATATACAAATACGAATACTGTACGAACGCAAAATACGCTTTGCATTGGAAAACTAACAGGCAAGCTGCAGGTTTTTTTTGTTATCACATAAACTAAAAAATTTTTTTTTTAAATATTTCAACGGGACTGAAATGAGATAGTAGTTGGAACAAGTATCGTCATGTAGGCTAAAAGTAACGGAGAACTGAAAAGAAGAAATTTAAAACAAAACTTAAGCGAAATGGGAAAATATGACCTAATAAGCCCAATTTAGTGTGAAAAACCGTGAAGTCTGTCCGAAGGATGCATTGCAGGAATGGATAAGCGACTAGCGAGTACGCAGTAGTCTACGAGTTTATACCACTCTAGACAGTATAGTGTGGTATCTTATTTAAAACACGCTCAGATCGCATAGACAACACCGTCGTTTGCTTTATGACGCACGACCGCAGCCGAAAATTGCGAAAACAGTACCAGTGCACGCTGAGTCTGGTTTCTAGACAGTGTTGAAACGTGCTTTTCTGTCATGACTGTGATCAACGGTGTGTTCTGCCTGAGGCGTCGTCGTCGTCGTTAGTTGCCGTGCTCGGTCCGGGCGTTGGCGATCATGTGGCGCTATGTGTCTCTCGAAGCAGTTGCTTGGATAATGGTATTCTCACTTGCTGCAGGATCCAGCCGCTTTTTCAAGCTAGTGAGAGCTTGTTCTCGGTCTACCTGGCCCTTTCTTGCCATCCAACTTGCCGGTCTGACTAGCTTTTCCAGTTCTGACTTCCTTATGACGTGCCCGAAAAACTCTGCTTGTCTCTTCCTAATTGTCTTTAACAGATGTCTCAGTGCCGATTCGCTTGAGAACGTCGTCGTTGGTCTCATGATCTGTCCAAGGTATGCGCAGTATCCGTCCTAGGAACCACATTTCGGCTGCTTCCAGAGACGTGCGTGTTAAAAACAAGCGCGTGACGCGTTTGAACCGTTACGGCTGACCGGAGTAAGATGATGAGCAGACCAGTGTTTGAATTGTAAGAAAATTAGCTGCGGGTTGAATTTTTGGACTACCGAAGTCCGACCAAAACTGTGATGTAAATCATTGTAGGTCATATAATATAGCTGGCCCCCAATAATAATTTGACAGTGTGTTGTGGGTGAGAAAACAATCAGAGGGATTCCGCCCATCCCCCGGCAATTCAAACATTGCTGCAGACACTGTGTGTGACGTAGGTCGTGAAATAATTCTGTCGCTATTTTAGGTGCTAGTCGTGCTGGCGGCGGTGACGTGTATCGTCGCCATGCTACTGGTCGCAGCAATCGTCTTCGTGCGTCGTCGACATCACCAGACTGGCGTCAAACCAGCAGCGGCACCGCTCGCCGTCACCTGGGTCCACTCCTCGACCGCGGTCAGCGACGACACCAAGGCGATCAACAACTCGACGCACGGCGCCGGCCCCGAGATGATGCACGACTGCACACAGCAGCAGCAGCAACAGCATCACAGTATCATGCGTCCCACTACCAGGACCACCGCTGCGACACTGCCACTGCTGCGAGTTAACGACCTACTCCGCCGAGCCACGCCTACCACGGTCAGTTCCAGGAAAACTGCGTATTTTGTAAAAAAAAAATAAACAGAACACGCGTATCATAGGTCGTTTACGTACACTAAACTAGAGTAGGTTAAAATATGTGCGTATTTTTTATATACTTTTGTATACTCGAACGCTGAGTTCGGCACTTAGATTTACTGCAGGGCAGGAAATACTTTACCAGCTGCATTTAAGTTACTTGGTTAAACTGACATAACTGATGTTCAGTCTCAGGAACATGCACATGCGTAGAAAGAGTGATGGTAGCAATCTTACTCGTTCAAGAGAAACGTGATATGTTATACCCCGTTTACACGAAGAAGCATACATGAAGCAAACATGAAGCAAACGTATTCAAAATACACGTGCACGACGTGTGCTCTAAGTTTGCTTCATGTTTGCTTCATCGTGTAAACGGGGTATTACATTGCAATACTGGCTTTTTATAATGGAGAGCTGCAAAACCGGTACATTTGTATAGAAAAAGCGAATACAGGGCTGGATTATAGAATAGGCTAACTGCCAGTCTGGTGTTTTGATTGATATAGAGGTAGGCCTTTTCTCTATATATGTCGTGTTTACCGAGGAAGGGAAAACTTCAACATTTGCACTGAACTAAACATGAGAACCTTCTTGTCATTGTAAATTTATTGCACCATAAGTTGGTCCATGCGGTGACGCAAACCGCGGTATTTTGGGAGTTCGGAGTTCCTATCAAACGCGCAGAAAATCGGCGTGCATAGAAAGAAAAAATATGACGTAATATGAAACAAGGAAAAAAATGAAAGTGGAGAATTCAAAGGTAGAAAGATGAAGCCATTGACTGTATTGTTTTTGCCTCCCGTATTCTTTTACATTTTACTAGGCCTATATGAAAAATTGCGGTCTCGTAGTTGTTCATTAATCGTTTGATGATTTTGATTCATTTTATCATAATAGGTCTAACAGTGAGCAACCGAAACGAAAGTTCGAAACTGAATGCTTTCCCACCATGATCGCGACGTACGCCGAGTAATGTAATATTTATCGATTTAACCATCTCGTTCACATACTGGTAGACCTATAAAATGAAGTTTCTTTTATCCTCTGCATTCTTACACGTGTTGTCGCATTGCATCTCAATAAAGTACGAACTTCACAGGGAGTCACTCCGTGTGGTCAGCCGGTTCTGTTATTTTAGTCGGTTCTGCTTTCGATCAATCAAGACGCGACGCCACTGGATGGTCATCGCACAACTTTCTCGAATTCCCGCTAATCACACACAGACTAACTTTGATCGTGATACGGGACACATAATGCGGTGGTCAGTCAGCGTGTAACAGCCGAGTGAACCGACATTGTCTCGATGCATGTATGGTGGAAACATGATACAGGCCCATACGACGTTCACGCTGGATTCCATATGTCAACAGCGTGTTGGTCCTGGCCCCAGTAGGGTCTACCAGAGGTCGAATGCAAGGGCCGGAGACGCAGGCGTACAACGCCATACCCCAGTTTTTCCAGGCAGGGATCACGTTGGCGCGTCCTCCCATTATTTTACTGTCCAAGCCTGCCTGTCTGGATAGTTATTGCCTGCTGATCGTGATATTATTTAATAGTGGCTACTGTAGCTCTGAACAATTATAAATTTACAATAATTGTCATCGTTGTGTAGGCCATAGTGAGTTTATTCTATTTCTGTACACGTTACTGTTTCAAAACGAAGCGCAAGACATGCAAATGTTCGAGCGAGATCTTTCCTTACGCCGCTGAGTTCTTGGCCTTCTCCCCCACTGATTTTTAGCTGTCTATATCCCTTCGCAAACACGTCGCCGGAAAAGATTGAGTCACTTTCGGCAGCCGTGTATGTCCGAAACAGATGGAGAGCATTAATGAAACGCGACGAATTGCACGCCATCAACTTGTTCGTTATCCGATCGATCAACGCCGCGAACAGTTTGCAGTCTGTTTGAGTGGGAGGGTCAGTTTCGCGCGGATGGAAAACGAATAAGATCGCGCCGGCACGAGTGGTAACTAACTAACTGTATGGTGTGCGTTGAGAACGTGCTGATGGATTTCAGAACGACTTTGTCCCGACTGATAGAACGATCTTGGCTTATTAATACATCAACCATAGTCTTCATCTAAATGTATTAGCACGGCAGCACCCACACATCTAGATTTCTATTGTCTATGCATTAACAGTCGGTGGCTCAGACCGTGATCTCGTCACCTGCAGCACCCCAGTACTCGCAAATTCAGCGTTCCATAGTTTAACCACAGGTCAGACCGTTTCTGTGTTTATTGCCATGGAGTTCATGGTTCATCGCAATCAAATTATGATATCCTTGGACAGTTAGGTTTATCAGTAGGTTTATCGTACCTACAGTCATCAATTCGCAATTAGCACTTTTATACTCTCCACTTTTTTATCATCTAGGCTACTTGGCTTTTTCCACGTTTGATGGGGATTTTGAACTTTTCAAATCTCGGTGTGCCTGCGCCACTGTAAATTGTCGACACGTAGCGAGTCGAGTACTATTGCAGTTTGCAGACGATCAGGCGGTTTTTTCCTCACTGCACTCGCTGGTCTATTTCTGTGCTCATCAGGCGGATATGTCGAGTACGCTGCCACCGATGATGTCGGCTGTAGCGGGTCAGTGCTCTTGTCCACATTGCATCCACGCCGCTTCAACGTCAACGTCGACAGCTGCTGCTGCTGCTGCTGTAGCCAGCGGCCTGATGTACAACCAGCCTCGGCCGACCGCAGCGGCACTGCCAGACAACAACAACGCACAGGTACAGTTTACGAATAGTACAACTACTAGTAGTAGTGATACTATGTACCGTAGGCTTCTACAGAGGTAAGAGCAGAACAGTCTGCCGGTACAGGTTATTAGTCACAGGCAGTTACACACTCAGTGAAGATAGCGGTATGACAGAAAGCCGCAAAAATACCTGGTCCGTTTTAGAACACCTGCTGTTCTCTATCAGTTACTGTTGAGACCTTACGTCACAACAGCGTAATTTGATCGACTGGCTATTCACTTAACTACTTACCTACTAGCCCTAGCCTATATACGGGAGTAGACAGAATGATGTTGGTCGTATAGACACACATTGCTGCCGCCGCGGTGATTTAATTCGTTGAAGTTTAGTTCAAGGACTGAACAAAAAGAGTCTTCATCTCAGCTGCATTTCGTCGAATAAAACCCGGTGCTATAAGTCTATAAATGCTGTAAGTAAGTAACAGGAAACTTGATTGACCTATACTGCAGCTTTCGGTTTTTCTCTCCGTTTCTGTTCTGTTCATGGTTGCGGGATGGTTTAAAAAGTTTTCGATCGTAGCAATTTTTGCCTTTCTGCATCACAGCAAATTGCGTGGTCTCGAATAAAAGCAATATAGGCTGAAGCTTCCATGCAGTGGCACATCCGGAGCTGGACGAACCAAGAGGCCTTGGCCTCTCAATCTCAGGATCCTTGAAGAAATAAAGGCGATTGTAACAAGAATGACAAATTAATTGCGGCTCGCCTCCACTTCTGAGATAATATGCCTTTAGCTTGAAGGAGAAGGGTATTAAGCCTATTACTCATCTACAACTTTCCGTTGTTGTATAATATAGTGACTGGCGCGTGATCAAATTCTAAGCTTCTCACTTTCATCGTGTTTTTGCTTCGCGCCGTTGTCGTTGTTGGAAACGCTGCATGGCGGCGTGTGTAGGAGTCGGATGGTGCGGGGCCGCTGAACGGCGTGCAGGCGGACACGCAGTCTCAGACGAGCACCGAGGATTACTCACTGGCAGACAGCGGACACGGCCTGAGCGAGCCTTCTGACAGCGACCATCACAGTCGACTGCAAGTGACGTCATCACTGACCACGACGTTCCGCCCCGCCAGCAGCAGCTGGAACCGACAGCAGGCGGCGACGACCACGCGAAGTCTATCGCCGCAAACTGGCGGAGTCCAGACCTCCATAGATGTAATAAACGTTCTTTACGTTTGAACGTTTTTTATTCTGTCACCTTTTTTATTTAAAAAACGTATGTTGAAAATTTTATCAGGAACTTTGAGAAGCAGTTTTGAAATCGCAAAAACAAATTAATAGACCACAGAATTAGTTGAACTTGGTTCCGTTGTAGTTTACGTTGTTAGTCTAGTGACTTGGTCGCATAACCCCACACGGTTAAACTGAAATTAAATAAAGCTCTCTCGCTTTCTATTTTCTCTGTCTCTAGTTCCAGGTAACGTTTTTTACTCAACGTTTTAAATGTTTTTGCTGCGACTTTTTTGAACGTTTGTAAACGTTTTGTTTTAGAGTTTTTGGAACGTTTTTTTACGTCGATGTTTAGACGTCAGTCGCACCAGGCATCAGTGACGACGCGGGCATTTTCATCGTCCAGACGGCCGAACGACGACCGCTAGGTGGTGGCGTGGCTGTCCCAGTGGGACCGTGGTCGACGACGGCAATGTACGGGAACAACCTAGCGACCGGCGACGTCAACTCCGACAAACTGTCGACATACAAGTCGCCCTCCTCGTTCTCGTGGTGGCAGCCACATCAGACCACCGCCGCCAGAGCTTCGCCGTCGTCGTCGCTGACGCAGCTCAAAGGCGCCATCACCTCCCTGCAGCTGGGACGGACGAGCGGTCGCGGCGTCCAGCGCTCGCTCAAGAAGAACAACGAGGAAAACGCCATTCCGGCGGCGACGAGGTCAAAGAACAACCGTCCAGGCACCTCGGCGTCATCTCTGCCGCCCGTGCCGCCCGGGGACCTTCGACGTACAGGGACCCAAATACCGGCGTCACCTTGGTCAGCCACGACAGCACAGCGCCGGACAGCAGCAGTGGAGCAGAACAATCTTTCACCAGTGGCCAGCAGTACGGACGCCAACGTATCGGACCTCGAGTCATCGACGTCGGGCAGTTTCCTCGTGCTGGGTCCGCACGGCACCAGCAGACTGCAGTCGTGCGTTTCTGAGCTCTAGCACATCATATAACGACAGCGACCCATCGACCCTACTGATCGCTGTGGTTATGCGGCCGTTTTATAGGCGACGTTACGCGTCATGCCCGTCCGTCTGTCCGCCAGTCTGTCTCGTACAGGCTTCTCCTGGCTCGAAAACCAAGTTTTGTCAGCTTTTTTAGGACACGAGTAGCCGATGGTGTGCAAATTTTCAGTTCAAAAGATCGCCAAAGATCAACGTCACCTGACGTCAAAACCTCAAGCCAACGGCGTATATTTCGCGTATACATGTTTGCTTCCCGTCGTTAGGCCTAATTTACTTTCGGCACCTTGGGCAGCTGAGCGGACGGCCGCAGTTCGGTGGTATAGTATTGAGTCTAGAATGGCCATAAGTTGGCACGTAATGTAGGTCAATTAAAGTGGTGAGCAAATAAGAGCGCATTTTGATCCGTCCTACGGATCCATCCTAAAGACCTAATATCGCTCCAACTGCTGTTATCGCCTTGTAACTAGTACAGACTACGGCTATATCGTCATTTTATGTATATGCTTGTACTCTATCGTACGCAGATTTGTACGTGGATGTTCTTAGTTACAACAGGCGTTTAGGCACGATACCACAGTTTCGACATTTCAATGAACTTGCGATGCATGGGGTATGCGATGTGTAAAGCAATACAGGATCATGTATAAGTTTGTTGTCTGACTTAGATAGGATCTCTTTGGTTTTTCCCCCGACCGAACCTGGTCGATCGTTTTAAATTTGAAGTTGCAACGGAAACGAAGGTTGTTAACACTGCTGTAGTGATCGACAGCCACTTACTCGCCACTCCTAGGCCTATTCTATGCAGACGTGATGTGTAGTTGAATTTTGTATTTTTAAACTTCAACTAACAGTGCCATCGAAAGTGTCAGAATTGTGTAACTGCGTCGATAGCTGATGTAAATATCATTAAACTTAACAACAAATAATTTTTTGTAACACACCGACTCTTACGTTAGATAATCTAAATTACGAAGTCGTCGACTAAAGTGTAGTGTAGCCTACTATTGATGATTGATCATAAAACACTCGACAGACAGACTGATGCACCGACGTTGTCTCATTGCCACGAACGACTCAGTTACGCTTCTCAGTTTATTACGACATCGCGGGACAAAAGGAGAAAAGGATATAGGCCTGATGCATATAATTTCGTTAGTCGTATAGTCAGTACATCGAAAAAAAGCCGAATGATTTGGCGGTGGATACAGCAGCAGCGAATATGCTACTGCGATGCATCGGTCAGCCGAGCTGCTGCTGATGACGATGATGACGGTGAGCCAGGCAGGATGATTGATCGTCGACCGCATGGAGTGACGCAGGCCGAGCGTTCACAGACGTCAGCGGGCGTGGATGAATGCACGAAAACCTCGACACGCTGACGCCCGGTCGCTCTACGCGCTGGTCGACACTTCATCCGACTCAACGATTCTTTGTGATGATTTCTCGTTCAGTCTTCACTGGTGCGGTCGACCACGTCACCCGCCTCACTCACGTCAAATGGACATAAGACCCCCTCCCATAAATCATTACATATCTGCTTTGAGTGCTACAACGAGAGCATACCACACATCAGTTAGTTTTGTATAGCATACGTACGAGTATGACGAAAACCTTATGGCAAAAAAATCTGGACATGGGTAGTTTGGTACGGGCCCATGTCCAAGAGAAGGCTTTTGCTAGGAAGGGGCCAGACCTATAAGCCTACTGTCTGAACGAGGGGATTATTATTCGAGGGACTTATGTCTGTCCGACGGACATCCCACTTATTACCACTTCGAGTCAAGCAGCTCGCCGACGGATGTTTTGCCACTCAAAACTGATCGGTCATTTTTATGCCGATTACTATTTTCGATAGCCTATAGGGGCCTACATTCGTAGCACTTTTCAGTAATTCTAAATTATCACAACGATAGAACCGTCACACAGGCAACGTCAATTTGCGGGAGATTAGCTAATTAACCATCAAGATAAACACTAATTTATAGCTCTTCGTTCTTCCTTAAAATGCAGCACACGTGACGACTAAAGCTCAGGCTAAGTGAAGCTGGCGGGAACCATGAGCATGTCGCGAATGTCGGCGTCGATGTCTTGCGGCATGTAGGTCTCGCTGAAGTGAATGACCGGCACGCCGTTGCGGTCGATCAGAAACTTCTCGAAGTTCCAGCGAATGTCGTTCGCCTTCAGGTCGTCGTACGACAGACGACTTTTCTTGGCGAAGTACAAAGTCGGCGGTGGACAGTAGGCCTGCAAGCACGAGACACAGTCGGCACGTGGTTAAATATAGCCCGCCAGCGTCCTACTGTCGTAGTGAACTTTCCGCGCGATGCGTTTCTTCACCTCTATACAATCGTATCAAAAGTCAAAAGTTACGAAAGTCACGACGATGATGAGTAAGTGACTGAATTAAGCCGCAGGCGATGCATATTTCACCCGAAATTCATTACGTCGTTTCGTCACAGGGAAGCGCGATTGTAAACAGAAACAGAATCACAAACGCATCACGCGGTCCGTTCGTTTGCTACGACAGTATATCTTGTTAAAAATCTGTAATAATCGTTTAGGGCCTACTGCTTGCAATGGGCGCTGGCGTGCACGGAGTTTAAGCCGCCACATGGTGCTACCAACTTTCTCATATTGTGACGACGGTGACATCTAGCGGCGAAAAAAATCGTCCCGAGAAAGGCAACCCAGGCAATCAGAAAAAGGCTGTAAGTTTGTGAGTTCTCGTACATAATTTATTAGTTAAAGCACGTCGCGGTAGTGTGTACCTTGAGAAAGGTGTAGAGCGGATGTTCGTTTGGTCCGTTGACGTCGACTTTCACCGTCAGCTCAAAGTTGGGCTCGAAACCATCGCCAGGACGAACGTGTTTCAGACAGTTGAGAATTTCTGTTCCGTTGGCACCCGGTTCTTGCTGCAAACACACTTTGAATAAGACATTGAAAATATTATTATCTGGCTCGATTTCAAAATATTTTTGTTGTAATAAATCTGTGTAATATCTGTGTTTTTAATGATGCAAACTCCAAAGTCTGGTTTTAAAAAAATAGAACATAAACAGTTTTGCAGCGCAGTAATTACCTTGTACTAGTGATGATTCGATATCAGGATTTCAATTTCGATACGATATCGATACGATGTTTTAAAATTATCGCGATATCGATATCTATATTTTTAAAATGATAAGTATGTAAATCTTATACAAGCACAAGAACAAGACGTGAACGTTCAGCAAGGCAGTTTGTTTATGTAGATACTAAAATGTGTCAGTGAACTTAAAAATTAACTATAAACTGTCGTAAGTGTCGTTAAATTACGACACTATAGTTTCTTTGTTTTGGTTAGTTTGTCGTTTTCTCCGTTTATTCTCGTTATTTTGGCAATGCAGTAATAAAGATATAAACTTCTGGCGTAAAATATCGCGATATATCAAAAAAACATGATATAGAGAAGATATCGCGGCGCGATATATCGAAAAATTCGATATTTTTTTAGACGATACGATACTATACGATACATCGATATCGAAAACGACATATCGATATTTTCGATATATCGAATCATCACTATCTTGCACAAACGTATTTCGCATGTTCCTCTTGTGAAGTGTGCTTTCGTTATACAGCTGTCCGGTTCGATGCAGCAAGACCGCGGGTTTCAGGTAAAACAAGAATCATTTTCAAAAAAAAATATAATTGACAATCTGTGGTGTTTTACGTCACGTTTTGGACGTAATCACGTCTAAAACAACTGCGAGATGTTCTAAAGCCGTTGACTTCCCATCCACAAAACGTTTTACCAGTTTCTAGCACGACTGAGCACGGTTTGACGACAGCATGTGGAATTTTGTGGATACAGGCATGTAAAATTTTGTTCAATTTTGTTGGTGCTTTTCATTACCAATGATGATAGTAAAAAGTTCAAGTTAAAAATCGATCAATAAGCCTAGCTATCAAAGATTAAAACAAGTTTGGTGTCCTGTTTTTTCACTCACGGTCTAAATATCAAGAGAATATAATATTAAACAGTATCATATAATATAAGATGTAGGCCTACAGAAATTTACGGGGTTGTTTCACTGCAATGGTTCACTACTTCACTAGTGCACTGTTTAAACGCAATCATCGTAACGTACAAGTCCGAACTGGTTGGACGGAACCCCGAGGACCTTGAAGTCCTTGAACTTGCTCTGTAGTGCATTCAGTCCGAGGTACTGCGGAGTGGAGCCTCAGAAGGAGGCCACGTTGACGAGCAGGACAACGTTGCCGCGGTAGCGCGACCAGTCGACCGCATGTTTGCCGTGCACGTCGCTAATTTCATAGTCGTAGATCGTCCGATTACCGGTCAGCGAGTGATAGCACAGCACCTTGCGAGCCACCTGAAACGTCCCGACATCCAGAGGTTGAAAAGGTGTAAAGGGGTCCATATACAGCTCTTTATGGGAAGCCTATCTCAGAGCTACGGAACGCCCGACGTGCTCTGCCTCAGCCAAGCAGACCGTACTCAAGATTTATCTACCCCGTGAGGATGAAAGGCTGAGTTGACTTCGGTGTTAAATTATACCGAAATGGTTCACCCGTCCGCACACAGTCACCCAACCAAGTCGTAATCACTTACGGCGACCCGACCGGGGGGAAGGTAAACTCTTAATAGTTCAACTCCAACGCTCCCCCACAAAAGCACTCACGGCCCCCACATTTGCTACTTTTGCGCTTTTTAATTCGCGTTTTGTTTGCACTCGATGCCGTTGAAGAGCGATCTGTTTGCGACATGCTCGTTTGTGTGAACTGGCCAAAACGCGAACAGCTCATTACCCTATGCGAAATCCATTTTTACCATATTGCACAGAAAATTACAACTGAAAAGTAATTGCACTGTTTTACATTAAGTTTAAAATTCAGTATTCTTTATTACTTTAATCCTACCATATCGTCTGCAACAAATAGGCCTAATAAAACGTTTGATTGCACTATGCATTGATTCATTCTGACCTTGTGGTCGGACTGGGCGGTGACAGTCGCTGCCAGTGATGCAAGAAACACGGTTGAGATCAGCGCCATCCAGCGCACAACATTGCGTCCTGCGGAACTCAACCCCATGACCACACACGCTGTCAGTCTTAGTCGACCAACTGTGGGTCTGTCGTGCTTGGACCTACATGTGTAGTTTGTATACGTTCCGACTGTGTACAGGCCTACACTCCACTATAGTTCGACTTGCTGCCAATTTGTTGGAGAACAAGTTCTGCGACAAGCTGCACAACATCTTGACATGTTGAAATGCTGTGAATTTGTTGTAGCCTAGCCTTCTTCGGTTTGATGCGGATTTGTGCCGGACAACCTGGATGCTGAGAATTTGCTGATTTGTTGTGGACGTCGTCAGTGGAGTACACAAGGAGAGGGGGAGGGCAGGGGGCCCAGCTCCCCAATCTCCCAGACAAGACATAAGCATACGTTTAAACTGTATTAAATTTGCCAATTTGGTCAGTTTATTCTTAGAAAAATAATCAAAATTGTTGCCACCAGATCTCATCTTTTAAAGCTAAAATGCGTCAAATTCGATTTCGGCTGGGGCTCCGCCCGAGACCCCGCTTGGAGAGCTCACAGCGCTCTCCCATACCCACTAGCTTGATTATATGGGGTTCTACTTCTAAAGGAAGGAAAGGGATAGAAAAAAAAACATGAAAAAGGAGAGGTAAGAAAGAGAAGGAAAAGGAAGGGAGAACCTAAAGAGTGGAGGGAAAGGAACGCGTCGCCCTCAAATGACATTTTTGGCTACTCCACTGGACGCCGTACTACAAATCCACAACAAACGGAAGCAAATGGAGTTTGGACAATACAAGTTTCGAGCGCCCGACTGCAGACGCTGGCTGACCCATACATCGTAGCTCATTACAGCAGCTGCTATCGCGCGGACTTCGAACACTTTAACAATCGACAAAACACGTAAATAACTCGCCCTACTTCAGAAACCAGAATGAAACACTACAGACCCCACCACTTCGTCGAACATTGTGTGTGAAAACGCGGCTTTGTTTATTCTCGAACTGTAGACTGTAGTGCTCAATGCTGAGATTTTTTGAGCAAGAGACTGGTCAATAGAGTTCACGTAATTATGTACTTCTAAACGCCGTTATCACACGAATGAAAAAAGACGCCATTTTGTTGTTATATATGCTGTGCCTAGACACAGCCTACGTCTATTAACATAGTTTTGAAAAACGTTAATTAGCACAGGAAATATATTACGGTTATTATTCAAGCTACTGCTGTTTATCATTAATTAATTAATATTATTTCCACAAACAACAAAATGACAACAGTACTGTTTATCACAGAAAACAATAAATTAAACAGATAACAGAATATACACAATTTCACATTCACTGTAATAGTTCTATATGCAATGCATTAATTGCAACATGATGGAACTATAGACTGGGCCTAAGCTTGTGTAAACAAAGCTTATCAATAATACAATTTCAACTATATCCCTAGGCGAAACACGATGTACATAGCCATGATTAACGTTCATGGTAGACATGAGTGTAACGTTCACGCGTGATTACCGTAAATAACTTTAAAATTAATGTAATTACGTGAATAATAATGACCGGGGTCTTCGCTCATCTAGCCTTAGGGAAAGACCCAAAATCCGGGTGATAAAAAGTGCTATGACTACGCAGGGGTTCTGCCCCAGTGGGGTATTGGCATGAGGCAAATTCGGCTGTGCTCGTAACGGCGAGAACATTTGCTGCGCTTCAGTCGCAATAAAAGCGGTTTCCTGGCTAAAAATAGGCTACTTATAAGATTCCAAAACATGGTCGTTAAACTGCCAACAGCCACTAATTGCATGCATTTACTGCAAACGTGCTATATCCGAAGCCATACCTTTAATGGCCCCCACATTAACAGGCCCGTCGAGAGGGTGGGGTAGAAGGGGAAGGGTAAGTTACCTGGGGCCCCGCGACGTTTGGGGGCCCATGTGGCTCAAAAATATAAAGTACACCAGAATCCGCCGTTCTAAAAAAATAAAAAATTTTCTCCTCAGAGGGGCCCCGCAAGAATGTTTTCCCGGGCCCCGCTGTGGCTCTCGACGCCCCTGAACACGCAGTTCTCAATGCTGTGCTGCGTCGTCGTGAGTCAATCTTGCGTCATAAGATCGACGTTGTCGACGTCATCCCGCAGATGGTCGATGAGGTTGTTGATCTCGACAACTCGTGATCGGTTGCGTCGCAGTTCCTCACGCTCGTGCACGTCGTCGACGACTGTCGTCAGCCACTGTCTGACCCGGCGCGTGATCTCGTCTTCCCGTGAGTCAATGCGCAACAGGTGCGCGTCGTGCGACGAAGCCAAAGCGTTCGTCAGAGTGTCTTTGTCGATCAGCAGCTGAGCGAATCACCACATTCCAATTCTTCATCGCATAAAACGTTTCTAATACAGAATCCACCCCCTGGCCCTGTCCTACAATTGACAGCATTATGAGATTGATGACTGTCTGGAGGATAACAGGGAAGATTATTAGAACTGCCATTATCGATACGTATGCACAACTATAATTGGCAGTTCTTACAATTTTAGGTTTCCGTTGTTTTTTTTTGTCTTTTGTGTTTCATAAATTTAAGTTAAACTTAAGGTTAAACTTTTTGTTCCGTTATTATGTGTAGGCCCTATGTGCAATTTTGCCTGCAAAGGTCGTCCCCGAAATGATCTATACTGTGTCGGGTTGGACGTTAAACCCTACTCACTCACTCACTCACTATTTTAAGCAAAAAATATATTGGCCCAGTGCCTGCCGCCAAGCTATACATTGTATCCTTTAACTAACTCTAACCCTCTAAGCTAAAAAACTGTCAAACCGACTGCATCGGCCCTGGATAAACTTCATTCAAGTTTTAGGCGCCTATTTTTTCTATTCTTTTTCGTCTACGAGTCAGGAGATCCGTACGCAACAGACAGACGTATGGACGGACGGAAGGACAGATATAACACCGGGAGCTCGTTTCTAACGTGCATTCCAAAAATACACACATTCAGTAAGCGTATTGCAAGCCTGCTTGAGCGACAAGATCGAAGTCCTGTTCTGACACTGTTCCCAAAAGTCAATTCTGAGAACCAGGCCTAACTGAGATACCATGGATATGTAAAAGTCGGTCGTTTCGAGCGTAGGTTTCATGCAACGCAACGTAGCCTGCGTACGCAACGAACGCTTAAAAATCTCCAACAAACGCAATGAACGTAAAAAGCACGTAATAAAGGCAGCAAACGCAGCTGAAGCAACGGCCAAAACGCAAGAATATAACGGTCGTTGCGCCAGCTGCATTTGCTGCGTGACGTCCGTTGCGTTGCGTACGTTGCGCATGCGTTGCGCGGAATGGAAACCATGTTTAAGGAAAAATCGGATTTTCCACAAATACATGGAATTTCCGCTCAGAAAGCAGAGCTGTTTGAAAGTGCAACCTCTTGCAGTTCTTCGGCAAGTTCGTCGATGAGTTCTGTTCTGATGACTTTGCCGAGCAGTCGCAGACAGATCTCGCTGACCTGATCGTGATGTTGAGTCTCCAATTCTCGACACTTGGCCGTCAGCGACTGCGTGTTCTCGACGAAAGTGGACACCATGTCCGACAGATTCCGCTCGAAGTCCTTTACCGTCTCCTGCACGGCCAACAAAAAACATAAATCAATCGAACAATTATTTCTTCACAGACACTAAACGCCAGCTTAACCAAATCACAGAAAAGTGTTTTCAGCGCATGGTTTAATATCTCCGATTCAGTGAGAACTAACATTACGGCAGTCAGTGGCGGCAATGCAACTGTGTGATGTGATTAGTGTTTACTGACGACATTAACTCACATAACCGTTTTCACACAATGCACATTGCACAACAACACAGTGGCGTCATTTCACTAAATCCTTGAGGGGTCCACTCTCTCCCCCTTCCTTTCCCCCTCCC
>Ga0209367_1003049_pt1 | contig 22536 bp, 11 predicted proteins | sample WorMetLIZISLAND2_FD_187412 | JGI IMG/M metagenome (GOLD analysis project Ga0209367, IMG submission 187412) | Marine gutless worms symbiont microbial communities from Max Planck institute for Marine Microbiology, Germany - Olavius geniculatus... ... | reverse complement strand
GAAAAATTCACTAAAAACCTCTTTTTGAGGGGTTCAAGGTCGTTCAAGGTCATCGATGTTGATAAATCCAAAAAGCCTGTCATCAGTGCTTGTTATGATAAGCAGCATGTCTGTACCAATCTGCAACCGTTCTCACACTATACGAGCCAATAACGGTAAAATAACGTTTTGAGAGGCCCTCGTTCGAGAGGAATCCCCTCACCCAGGGGCACGAAATTTTGTCACGATAAACTAGAGTCCTTGGGGCAGTCCACAATAAAAATTTCGTGATCCTAGCTTGCACCGTTTTGATAAAGATCACGAGTGTGACAGACGGACGGACGGACAGGCGGACGGACGCCCAGACGATGGCAAAGACGAGCGAAGCATTCTGCTTTCGCGCGTAAAAATGAGATGAAAGTGCAACAATGGTTTAAGAGAATGCATAGCTCTTTATAATTAAGAACCCATCTCATAGCTACGGAGCGTCACCTGCCCTGGAATCACACACCTGCCACCCGACACAGTGAACGCGCCGCCCCGCTTTAACCCCAGAAGGAAGCTGGTACTCGATTTATGTACCCTAGAGGGATGAAAGGCTGAGTTGACCTGTCGGATTAGTTAGGCTATAGGTCTATAGCAAACTGTCCGCAGACAGTCAGCCATCAAAATCCAATTAGATTAGTCACAAGGCTCAGCGATTATTATGCTTACAAGCACCAGTGCTGACTCCTGAAATGCCTTCGGTTTAAGTCATGGCGAAGTCACTGCAATTAGAGGCTTAGAGCTGGGCCAATTGAGCTTCTAACAACTCAACTACTCTGTCAAGTCTCAATTACTGAGCGCTCGGGTACTCGACCGATACCGGAAGTTCAGAAATCATTAGCCTACGCACGCATAAGAAAGTACGTCTTACACGGGATAATGCAACGAAAACTGACTGCACTCTTTCTGACTCCACATAGTGGTATCAGTAATATTCTGTGTAAGGTCAGTTTTGCTAATATCTTTTGCCGACAAACAGTTAGGGTTAAAAATCAGGTTGAAACAGTAAATGGAGTATGCCGTAATAGACAGCAAGTTATTAGCGGTCACGACTAATAAGTAAACTTACGCCGGTGGCACAAACAGAAAGAATATGACGTCTTTCGTCAGCTCTGTTTGTAGGTCCAACGTGACATTATAATAGGCATAATTGGCTGTGGCGTCAGATTACACTGTAATGCATAGGCCTAATACCCGCTGTCTGTCTATACGGCAATTATAAGCCACACATCAATCATAATAATGTCATCCTGCATGCATTTTAACTTGCCGCCTCCAGCTGTGCAGTTGTTACACACGCGGCCGTCAAAATACAGGTCTTGTCCACGATCACAGGCTTTCTAAAAAGTTAAAACAGACGAGGGTCTTGCGGTAACAAAATAACCAAGAAGCCCAACTGTTGCTAGGGAAAACCGACCGTATTGCCTGCGTCCGAAGGCCTAAAGATGTGAACGTAATTTCTTATTTACTTAGATAATTTGCAAACGCAAACTTCCGACCCGCCCTCAAAATTTAGGCTTACTATTACGGAATTTGCAATTATTAAGTATTTGTGTGCAGTCACTACCCCCCCCGTTTGTCGAATGGTAGGATTCGACCTGGCACCACAGAGTAGCGGTCGGGCAGCTCTATTTGCTTTTCAGATACGTTTCCAGTAAGACGTACGGTTTAGCCATAATACGTGCGTTACAGACAAACAACGGACAGACAAACAGACAGACGACAAACACAACAGCGTGTCATAAGCGTGACCGTTAGTGTGGTCGGCTAATAATAAGATACCGAGATTGAGATGCCGAAGTCGCCGAGGTAAGTAAGTAAGTAAGTAAGTAAGTAAGTAAGTAAAAACGACTATAGTGTCCAGAAGCAACTAAGTGTCACTGCGCAGGCACTGTTACTACTGGAAATGAAGATGCGCCGACTATATTAAGGGAGGAACAAGAGAGCGTCGAAAGCTTTTCCAACATATCCCCGAGCCCCCGATCGAAGACGAGTTGTGGCGCATTACGAGCACGAAAAAAGCAACTGGTGATAGAAATTTTATTTTTTGATGATAACGATCAGTCACGTTTTTGCGATTGTGAACAACAATGTAAAATTTTAATGATAGGCCGCTATACTAGTCCTGTAGTCTAAGTGGTGATGAAATAACTCCTTCTGCCTTGGGAAACGGTTTAGTTTTCACGCCTTTTTGGCTGTTTAGAGTTCGTACGTGACCGATATACAAACAGACGAAAGGACGGACGAACGGACGTGTATTGTTATACATGCATTGCTATGCTAATTAAACCCATGGTGTGCGATATTACGTCCATCTATAGGCTTGCGGCTGGAACAAAAAAATTGATTCGAGTTGACTGGTCGCGAAACTGCAACCTAGGGCCTACGTATTTTGATCTACCGGCAATAATTTTTCATTCAAACAGTAAACATACGAACAGTAAACAGAAAGTCAATAAAAAAACTAAAACTGAACAAAAAACGAAAACAGTTTCAGGCTCATTGCAAGATTTTATGCAGCGCGTATATACACATCTGCGAAAAAAAGCCAAAACAAAGTTACACGTTGTAGGTTCATCGCATGCGACTTTAAAAATTTTGTTTTAACTTTATGTCGCTTTATCTTACACTTAATTTGCATTCGTAGATTAGGCCTATGTATTTTAAGACCACGGCCCGGAGTGGGATAAATTCGTAGGTCTACTGCGTACTCACTTACCCACTCCCTCATAAACGTCTTTCATACACACGTTTGACCATTAAAGTAGACTTATACAGAATGTAACATGAGAATATTTGCAGTTTTTTTACGTCATTTTAACCGCTGGATTTTAGCGTCAGCCAAATCAGACGCGTTAAATAAAATAATAATTTCAAAACAGCGCTTTTCACAGGATTATTACCAGTAATTATTACCAGCCTGTCGATGATATGAAATACAAAACCAGCCAACATAGCCTACAGGCATAGCAGACGATTTTGATGTTTTGATTACAGCATTCCGTTTCCTGTGGACTAATCAGACTAATAGCTACGCGTCTTTTACTGTCTTAACTTTTGGTTTTAAGTCGTCGGGTTCTTCGTAAATGTAAGAATATTTTATGATTAAAAATGTTGGCCGAGTACTCAGCTTGTGAGTATTAGACAAACTGAAAGTTTTTTTGAAAGACTTTTGCTGATTAATTTATTATTGTTTGGCGAAGTTCTGCACGGAAATTGCAAAACGATGTACAAAGGTAGGCCTACAAAGTCGGAATTTTTAAAGAATTTATAGTTTAATTGGATGTAATTACGTTATATGCGACCGCCTCCGTCTGCTTAGTACGTCAACTACCGTAAATTTTACTTATGATAATGTACTTTTTGGCTTAAAGTGTTGGGTATTCAAAATGGGCTTTGAAATGTTTGGCCACGTCAAATTTTGGGGCAGGCATCCATCCATTTTCAGTTTTTACCAATAGATTTCGATATTATGAATGCACCGAAAAATAAATAAAATTATTGTCGAAAAAATCAACAACAGCTATTTGCACAACATTTAGTTCTTCTACGCTTTTAGTTCTCGAATTATTAGCCCGTAAATGACAGATGGACAGACGGACGGGCGAACATGTCCCGTAATGTTGTCTATTATGGCGGCCGCACAATGCGAGCAATAGTTAAAAACATGCCGTCGACACAATTGCCTTATTGACAAAGTTTGTATTCGCAGAAACATCGTGTAGGCCTATATCAGTATATGAGTACTTACTTTGTAAAACCGTTAACGTCATTTAAACGTATAAATGTGCAAAACATATCGGCTCACCGATGGTAGTGACGACGGTGGAGACAAAGAGAAAAGACCCGGAGAAGTCCCATTTGGTCCTGGAGTTGTCAACGAACCCCGCCGTCGCCGCATTATCGTGCAGTCGCAGCAGATTGTCGAGGTCGGATCTGTTGACCGATGGGTGAGAGTCGAGAAACTGCTCCACTGCGGACTGGTAAGCCTTTCGCTGCGCTATCTCGTTGTCGCGTTCGAGCAGTGAGAAGATGCCGGCACCGACGCAGATGTAAATGATCATCACGAAGAAAAGTAGCAGGAACCTCGCATTATCCTCTCCTAGCCCCAGCGCCACACAACATCCTTGACGAGATGACGACGGCCGACCCATACTGGCTTACCACCGTGACGACATAGGTCGTCTGTAGAGAATACAGACTGAGTTCGCGACTTTACGTCCGCCGTCAACAGAGTGACGTGCTCCGCGCTGCAACAATAATAACTGCACTACCTGTACTGTAATGGTTCAATGTCGAGTTTATATCTTCGACGACGATAAAAATAAAACTTTAATTATTGTAGGACCAGTCCGTGTTTGTATAAGAATAAATCAACCACAATATCGCACGGCTGGCGACTGAGTCTGATAAGCACTTTTAAGTTTTCTTTTTCTCGCTGAGAACGTCCAACCTTGCTCATTTTCATCATTAAACTGCCAAAGAGACACTAATCTTTTGCCACATCAAGTCGCATGCCGCCAAAATATCGTCAAAGCACTACTCGTGACAATACGATAGTTATAGCAGTATAATACTTAGGCATACACTCGTCGTTGTGTTGGGCGCTTTGTCTCGACGTCAACAGCATCAACACAGCTACAGCCGCTGACTTGTAACTCCAGTGTCGCGTAATCAATCAATAATTCAAACAATCAGCCAGCAAATCAGACAATCGATCAATTCATCGATGAATTGTCTGGTGATCACAAGCAATACTCGCTCGCCGCTGGTTCGGCGTATATAGCGCGTACAAAGACCGACTCGGTGACAGAAACGTCGCCGTCACTGCTGCTGCTGCTGCTGCTGCTGTTTCAATCGTCCTCATCATTCAGTCACTGACTGACCGGCACCGCACCAGCAACAGTCGAATGCATGAAGTAAGGTGTGACGTGCCCGTTTAATTGACGCGAAACGTTTCACGGCATCTGGCGGCGATACGATAAGGATTTGCACTTAGAAACTGCGTTCCGAAGCAGGCAACAACTATTGCCGAAACTTTAATTGATCAGTATATTTTAACAAATTTATACAGTTCTGAGTTTTTTTCAAGAAAAACTTTTCACCGACTATGCAGTATCACGTCGCAGTAGCCTAACTGAAATCGCCGATATGATTTTAACAGTATCAACCTGCAGTACGTTGCAGCTGCGACATCATTTTTCATTTCTCTCTTCCTTTCATCATTGTTAAATGACGATAAAACTGTTTCTAAATTTTTCTACTTGGCTCAGTCGCGAACAATAGTCATCGCTTTTTCAAAATGTTTTTGTTTTGCGCCCATGTCTTCCATAAGCTTCTGTATGCATTTTTGCTTTACATGGTTCTCTCCCCAACTATACACCGCTATCATAAACATTGTCAAACTGTTTGAAATTTAAAAATTTAAGCAGTGTTGACGTTCAAATGTTTCTGGCAGCAGAACGATTGGCGCATCTCTAGCACCATCCCATGCTGTCTCGTGGTTGCCTTGGTGACGATGCCGTCGCTGATAACTGGCGGCAAACAAGTTCAAGCACGTTGATTGGAGACTGATCGAGGTCATAGCAGAGGTCACCTTAGCGTACAGCTACAAAAAGCCCTACATAAAGTTTATATCAATAGGCCTAACTCTGCCAGTTCTTAACGGATTTTTATAGTTCTTTTGCTGGCATACTTTGGGGAAAATTTGCGACAAAAATGTCATTAAAAATTCCACCACTCCCTAAATGCGTCGCAGAATGCAAATGACCAAAGATGGTTTTGCATTGCAACTCTCCAGCTCGTCGCCTACCGGCTTATTTGTCTGCCTGTTTAATTTTTACACGCGACAGCAGAATGCTTCCCGCGTCTTAGCCATGGCCTGGACGTCTGTCCGTCTGTCTTTCACACTTTGCAGCCCTATCAAAGCGGCGCAAACTAGGATCACCAAATTTTTACTGAAAACTGCCACAAAGACTTTAGTTTTTGGCGACAAAATTTTGTGCCCCTAGGTGAGGGGATTCCATTCGAACGAGAGCGTCAAAGAGGAGTACCCTCGCCCAAAAAACGTCATTTTGCAGCTATTGGCTCGTCTACTGTGAAAACAGTTGCATATAAGTACAGACATGCTACATATCATAACAAGCACTCGTGTCAGGCTTTTTAGATTTATCAACATCAATGACCTTAAATGACCTTGAGCCCCCAAAAGAGGGTTTATTGGTAAAATTTTTGCGATTTTGGCTTGCGACACACAGTTTAAGATTAAATTGCACCGAAATGGCTGGAGATAGACCAAGACAACCTGCATTTTCAGCAATAAACGCAGATTTCAGCAGTCCAAGTCGGAAATACCTATGTTCAAGGAGGCTTGCGCAAGCAGACGTCAAAGACGGCTACCCCGTTGAAAAGTGGTTACTTTATCGATATTTACTTGTTTAGCGCGAAAACAGTTGCCGAGACACAGACATACTGCTTATCACAACAAGCACTAGTAACGAGCTATTTGATGATGTCAACATATGACTTTGAATAACCTTGAACCATTAAAATATGGCGTTTTGTGGTGTTTTAGTTTTTTTTTACAATTTTAGGTTGTAACGCACATTTCGACAGTGAATTGCGCCAACATGACTGGAGACAGACCTGATCAACATGCTAACAGGAACTGCTAAGGCTGTCGCGCGTCTCATGAGATTTGCTCAAATCACTTGTCTACATATTCGTATTACCGCTGCGGTGCCTGGTCATGACTCAGAAATAAGTTTAATTTTTAAAAATTTTTAAAATTTAGTAAAAATGTTTTATTTTACATGTAGTCCCAACAAAGGTCTAAAGCGAGCGACAAAATTAAGTTCCCTGACGTTTTTTTTGTCATTTTCGTGGTAATCGCCCGGACTTATTTGAAGTGTAATCTGCATATGTTTATTACCGATTTATCATCGCGTAACAGTGGCAGAGACCACATTTTATTATTAACTATGTAAAGATATTGGATTTCTTCTGTAACAACATATAGTCATTCCTCGTGTTACAGGATATTATTTGCGCTGCAAAAGAAATCGTCATTCGAACAGTAGGCCTATAATAATAATAAACAGCTTGTCAATCACTCTGAATATACTCGGAGTGTCTATCTCCAGTCTTCGCAAAGTAAGCGTTTAATCTTTTAGTGAAGTTTTTAACAATCTTGTGGTTCATTGGTTCCCGTCTTAAGTTGTCCCAGATCATCTGCAACGCATGCTTGAAGACGGCGACGGATATCGGTTTTTGTGAAAACTTGTGCAATTAAATACAATAATTTCGAAGGCTTACAAGATTAAAAGAAAAACTCTTACAGATTTTTTGACGCGTAATTTCTTCTTCTTTTTCGGTGTGTGGCCAAACTTCAACAAGTTGAAAACTCCAGACCAGTAGTGGTTGTAGACATGCCGGCAGTGCCGAGTGCAGAAAAAAACAATGTCCAAGTGCAGAACTGAGTGCTGATAATAAACTAGAGATGTCTCTGTATGTCTCCCTTTCACCTGAATCGGTGGAATACTTATGCTGTAGGCGTTTATGGCACGATTGTCGTCTGTATGTCCGTCTTCGTCGTCTGTAACGAATGTATTGTGGCTAAACGGTAGGTCATAGGAAAACATTTAAAACAGTAATTAGCTCTGTGTTTTTAACATAGGCATGCAAAATTTCAGCGATCTAGTGCAAGTGGAACATTTTCAAACTTGGGGTTAAATAAAGGGGTAGTAGGTTTAAAAATGTGCGTTTTTAATGGAAAACTGGTCACATCTCGAAAACGGTGAAAGATAAAGCCAAGGTTACTATTAATCACTAATAGGAAGTAGCATAGGCTCTTTTAAATAAGATAAAAATCATCGACCTTGGATGACCTTAAAGATCAGTACTGCAACAGGAACCGTACAGGCTGTAGCGTGTCTGCCCTAGCGACAGCTGGGCTTTTTGTTTTTTTAACGTTTACATCATGGGCGATGAACGGGATGTTTGTGAATGCTGGATCGTTATTCAGAATACTTTGTCATCAGAAGTTAACGGATAAACTGTGTTTGCCATGTGGCAACAGATTTTAAACATCTGCTTGGGGCCATCTTTGATCACTTTACATGTAACCACGGCCCGAAAATGTGGCAACGCAGTAACGTAAGCTGGTAAAATAATATTGTCGTAACAAATTCCATCCGTTATATGGATTCAGTGGCAGAGGAACTGCGATGAATAAATGCCGCGTACGTAGGCCTTACAACAGTTTATAACTTCTATTTCTCTCGTTATTCCGTGAACCAGTTCGTGGCATCAACGTGCATTCGCATTTATAACTGACTGCACTCGCTGCCGCAGACACAAAAGACAAACATTATATCATCATCATCATCATCGTTCATTACGCCAAATTCAGCGTAGTAACACACGTGGAAAATTATATAGCATGCCGAGACCAATAGTCTATTGTTGGACCGTTGGCAAGCACCTGCTTTTAGTGACATTGTGTGCGCATACAGACTGTAAGTTCATAATAGCTCTTCCTATTTATAAAATAGGCCTATAAAACGCCGCTTCCGAATTAGACAGTCCATAGTTTATATAAACTACTCGTAAATTGTGTCCCGAAAAAAACACATTTTACCGTTTAGGTCTACAAGTCTTCTACATACATAGGCCTAACTGTAACAAAGTTGAATAGGCATACACTGTAGGCTTATCGTCACAATTTCGACATCCTGATATTTCATTTTCGCCAACAGAATGGAATCATATTTAAAAAATTTTTGCCACAAAACTAATTTAATTTTTTTCACAGTAATCCGCCTATAAAATTTTCTTACGCCCTACTATTTTCCCACACCATGCAGTGTTTTTTTCGCGTCGCAAAAATCGACTGATGTAAATTGCAAAGCGCAAACTACACACGATCAGACCTTGGGATATACAGGCACGTGCAGGCCTACAGAGAGAAGTAAGTGAACTGAACTGGCAGGGTTTAGGTTTTTGACAAACAGACAAATGGGCAAATCGGACGAGCAAATTGGTCGCTGGTTGATGCGTACGTGAGCGTAGTCACGTATAGCCACCGACGTCGTTAGATGGTGTCTACTGTAATGCATTACTGATTGCTCATTGGTCAGTTCGTCAAAAACTGTCAGTTCAGTTCAGTTACGTTGTTCTGTGCGTCCCTTATGAAAAGTCTAAAAGTAAGCATACAGTAGTAAGAATTCGTTTGTCCTTACACACAGCTCAAGTTTCAAGCGTTGAATGAAACAGCGCGAAGAAGTAAGCTATAGGCTGTGATACGAGTGGCAATAAAAATTGAAAATAATGTCATCCAGAAAATAAAGCGAGGGCAGAGATGATCTGGAGCAAATGCGGCTGGTGTTAAGATAGTTACGGCGGATTTTAAGAGCTTGGAAGCAGTAAGCCCTAGGCATAGTGAAATGAGCGTGAGCTAAGGCGTGTGCCACGAAATATAGGAGCCTCATAACTGGCTGGCTGGGGTGGGTGCCTACTGGGCTATCAGCATTATACCCCGTTTACACGATCCAGCAAACGTCGAGCAATTAGCACGTGTATTTTGAATACATTTGCTAGAAGTTTGCTGGATCGTGCAAAACGGGATATTGAGTACAGAGCCGTTTAAATCATAATCTTTTGTAAGCTACATTTGCAGCACGAAAATTACGAAGCTATCATTACAGCATTACGCATCATCATCAATGGTCGATGTCAATGTTCTCCAGTCGGTCTGGCTTTCTCCGTCCTGCACCATCATAATAATGTTCATCCTAATCACCCACGTCATTGGCGTGGACCGTGGAGTCCACCCAATGAGCTATTTATTATCAATTAACTATAGCGACTTTGCCGTATACTTGGCAAACAGACAGTCAAAAAAGTCAATGTACTAGTCTGCGACGTCGATGTCAGTGACATTAGTACATTCACACAGCCTATTTTAAGCATTTGGACGTACAGAATATGCGCTATAGCTTGCGAGCTGTAATTAAGCTATAAGCAACCCTTTAATTCAGGCATCGTGCCTGTGGTCGACTGTGAGTGCGTGCAAGCGACGGTATCTGTCTGTATGCAGACTGTTGACAGCAGTCTACGATTTAAAGTCTAATACGCCTACATTCACGAAAGTAAGTCTTATGACATTTGTGATTGCTCGAAATAAATGAGAAAAACAAATCAATATTATTGGCGTTAATTATATTTACTAAAACTTAGAGCAATCAAGCGTGAAATGAGGCGTAATCGCGTGAGTCGTCAAATTGGCCTAACAGGTAAATACAGACAGTTTAGCTGTTATATGGACACCTCCACTTTATCTTTGTAGTCAAACTATATTTTAAAATTATTTCATGTTGTAGGCATAGATCATAAGCAGGTGTCGTGTCTAGCCTAATTGTTAAAGTGCACTGGGGCTCAGAGCGTGGCGGTAATGGGTAAGGCGTGGGGCTACATAATTAGCCACCCTTCACTCACCACCATCGCCAACAGTTTCGTCAGCTTTGATTTGTTAATTTAATTGATTAATTTATTTTTGCCATGTGTTATTGCTTGTAGCGGCGTTTTTGATGGAAATCCAAACGTCATCTCGTTGACAAGAAAAGAGAGAAAGACGGAAAAGAAAATGGACAGACGACCTAGTGGACTGTGCAACAAGAATATCGGCCCCCTCTACAGACTGGCGACGGACAGGATGAAATGGACCCACTACGAGAAATTTGTCATGGACACCAAAGGGCACTGAGCCCATGGAGCAAGACAGAAAAAGGCAGAGAGGTGTGAGAAGCATGGCTGTCATTTTGCATTCCAGCTCGAGAAATAAAAATAAAACATAGTCCTTGCCTGAGGTTGAAACGAACTATCAAACTGCTTTCCAGCTGAAATGATAATGCACACCTTTGCTAACACCAAGAGCACGGTTATAACAGTAATCAAAAACATTTTTGTCATATTATACTCATCAGCATTAACATATCAACGCACTGCACTACAAATGCTATAAACAACCTGCACAGACACAGGAAGTAATACAACAAAAATCCTGCTGCATTCTTCTTTACGTTGCTATTATTCAGTAACAAAATTCAGGGAGAGAGAAAAATAGCATGAAGGAGCAATAGCCGGTTAGCCCCTTCCCCATCTGCTAAAACTTAACGTGTCGGAAAATGTTTTTCACGTTGCAGAAATATTTCTTCAGAAATATAAAATTTGGGGCAAGAAGTGTCCCATGTTCAACAAGAAATTTGAGCTAATGCTCATGAGACGTGCGAAAGCCTATAGCAGTTCCAGTTCAGTAGTCAAGCTAAAAATTCGGGTGTTCACACTAAGTTAATACACAAATACCAAATTCTCTATCTGGATCACATAATGATAGTACCGTGGCACCACCTTGTGAATGATATGGACTTGTGTCACAGCCCGAAATCGCCACAAAAATCCATAAAACCCCTATTTTGGCGTTCAAAGTCATCCAAGGTATTTGAAATCGGCGCCAATCGAGAGCCACTGGACGACTTCCTGTTAGTGACTGATAGTAACCGAGGCCCTATCTCGCACCGTTACTGAGATACAGCGACTCATTGGCCAAAAATCGCAAATTTTGCCCATCCCCCTCTCATTTAGTGCCCTCGTTCGGGGTGACCCCCTTAGAATTTATGGAAAAGCTTTACGGTTCCTGAAACTAGAGTCTTCCAGGCAGCCGATGGTGAAGACTTGGTGATTCTAGCTTGCACCATTTTTGACTGATCCACCCGTGTGACAGACAGACGGACAGAATTGCAATGGCTAAGACGCGCTGAAAGCAGTAGCTGCTTTCGCGCTAATATGCCTAATATGCTACATTACAGGCTTTGCCACCTGTCTGCATGTCCGATACATCAACTTGTCCCGTACAAGCTCCAAACTCCAAAACAAAAAAAAACGATATAAATGCCAAAAATGGTGAAAATATTCTCAAAGGCTGGTATGAGCGGTGTGCCAACTTTGTGTTCAAAAAGTGCTGCCTCAGGTGCTGGTGCTGGATGGCCGCATGACATGTCAACACTCAGACAACATATTTTTTCTAGAATGTTAACTAAATGACTTCAACTTCTATGCCAATGAGCGACTTCACAATTTGACTTAAGACTTTCGCTGAGACTTTTGCTCAGCCTAAAGCTAAAGCTGAACGCTAAGTCTGTACTTAGACCATAGTTCAGCCAAACTTTGGTCTAAGTCTACTGACTTAGACCAAAACGATTAAAATGGTGGAAAACCGGCAAACTTAACAGGAAATAAATAAACTAATTATGCTTGAACTTATTAAATTGCGCCGCGCACACAAATGACGTAATTACGTAACGTTTTAGGTCATCATGTAGCTATTATGGCATTTATTTTTGGTACCAGACTGCTTTAATTCACTAAACTATCCATACCTATAGAACTGTACAGTGTACATAGTCGCCATGTTTTCGCTCAGCTGAAGTCAAAAATTGAAGCGGATTCTGGCTCAGCAAAAGTTTAACCCTTAGGTCTTAAGCTATATCTTCCATGCAAATCGAACCGACTTTTACCAGATTAGTTCAGCTAAACTTTGGTCTAAATGGGTACTTTTGGACTCAGTGAATCGCCGAGACTTTTGCTGAGCCTAAACTTTGGTCTAAGTACCTACTTAGACCGAAGTTTAGGCTCAGCGAACGTCTAAGTCAAAAAGTGAAGTTGTCCAATATCATCATATTCAGCAGCAGCAGCAGCATCTCCCATATATTACAAGTCCTAAATTATACAAAAGTTCAACTCAGCCTCCTTCCCCGCTCCAAACAACTGAAAAACTTCCCCCTGCTTTTACAGCAAAACACATCGAGAGCAGAATGGCAACAAATTTTTTTACAAAATACCTTTTTGTCAGTATTTATCTACAGGGTGGTCCAAAAAAACAGATACCCAGTTTTATTTTTAAGATAACTTCGGTAATTCAGCACTGATTTTAACCATTGTTTCTCTGTTACAAGCAGAAATCTATGGCGCGTAAACGTGAAGTTCTTTTACCCACCGCACCTTTATTCTGTTACCACATTACCTAGCAAAACAAACACTGTCAAAGCTACAGTGGTCTCAGAGAACAGGCAACACATAAAGATATCAATTTTGTAGCATAAAATAGTAAGCTTGCTTACTTATTCGCAGCAGTGCCTTGTGACGCCATTGTTACGTCATATTGTGTTTATTTACTTTGTTTACCAGTAATAATTTTTAGAATAAATTGTTTGATATGGGCAGAATAACAAAGGATGATCGCTGTTTGATCATGGGCTTACGAACTGAGAACTGTTTAGCTAGGTAATGTGTCACACAATAAAGGTGCAGTGGGTGGAAGAACTTCACGTTTACGCGCCATAAATTTCTGCTTGTAACAGTGAAAGAATGGTTAAAATCGGTGCTGAATTACCGAAGTTATCCCAAAATTAAACTGGGTATCCGTTTTTTTGGACCACCCTGTACATAAAGCACGTACAGGGTGGGCCAAAAAAGTAAGCTATTGTACTTTTTCCATATCTTCGCTAAATACTGACCAATTTTCACAATTTTTTCACCAGTAGACTTTAGAAGAAATTTGCTACTCAGTGGCATGCACACCACACTTATTATGTCGCTGCACTACCTTGTAAAATATAAATATCCAAAAACGTACAATATCTACAGATGGTAATAAGGTCAAGTGGTAAATTTTTAAAGTATCTAGGTAAAACGTTAAATATAAGTTATAATAAGCGTCAAAAAAGTTTATGTGCAGCTATTTGTAGGGCTGCACAACTGAAACACATTGCTCAGCATGCTTATGCAGTTAACTGAGCAAAATTGCAGCCATTAACCAGCATTAATGTACATTGAAAATTAGTGCAGGCTTTTGACAGCTGTTCAAATCGCGATGTTTTCGGCTATGTATCAGGTATGAGTGTGGGAAATACACAAGAACACTTGTGCAAGACAGTCAGTTGTGGCTAGTAATTGAAATGACCTCAACGTGTCACAGAAAAAAACTATGGAGGTTTGGCCCTGTCATCAATGCCTGGCTATGCCACCATGTTTAGCTATAATCAAATATACAACCTCCAGAACTACGTTAGCTACACTTGAGTCAAAAACTGCCACCAGGATCTGTCGCAACATGCATCAGTTTTGAACACCAAATGAAATGCTAACTGTGACACAAAGCACTGACACGACTATTTTAACAGGTTCGTTAAATTTCACTTTAAGCAGCAAGATCACGCGTTGATTTTACACAACTTTTCTGACACTAACACTTCACGAGGTAGTGTGGCTATGCAGCTGACATGAAACACTATATTTAATGATTGCTTTATTGCAAATTTCCTGGACAGTGACAAAATAAATTTTCAAAAATCTGCCAATATTTGACAAATTTTTATGACTAAAACTTGAAGCCATACTTTTTGACTCACAGTATACAACAATCTAGTCAGATGCAAACAAGTTCAGCTATCATCAGCATGCTGCAACTTCACTGCCCTGCAAAATGCTAAAAGTAAGCTTACGCTACGATTAGAAAAGCATTCTGAAAGACACGTGCACAATATATGTAATATAAGCATTAAGCATTGCACTATAATTCATACTCTATACTGCAAAATGGCTAAACCTTAACAAACCATTGCACTTTTGCTCAATTAATTGGCAACACCAGTTTTGTGGGTGGGAAAGCCAAGCAATTTGTTATACTTGGACACTTTTAATAAAATATACTCATTGTAGATGGTTGCAAAAAAACAAAAGAATAATAAAAAGGTAAAGTCCATGAAACTGCCAAATTGCAGACATGTATTATGCAGGCATGAATTGTACACACAGTGTGTGAACCCTGCATTATAAAAACTGTTCATCACTAATGTGATCGAAAAAAAACTACCAGTAGTAACATCGCAGTCTCTTAGTGATGGTATCTTACCGTCATTTACCTTAGGCACATCTCTATTTAAGCGCAATGGTAGGTTATCAGTCACACAAAGACAACGACTATACTGGGAAAAGTTAACACCGGGAATTTACCGATGGACATGACGTGACTTTAAGCTTATCATCACAGTTTCAAAAAAAACAAAAAAAAAGGAAAAATGGCCTGCAATTGCCAGCAATTTATTCAGCCAGTCCATAGTATCAACAACTGTAAACATAAATACTGCACAACAATTTATTTTGCAATTAATGAATGAAACGACGTGGCAAGAGCGGTCGCTGGACTGGCTTCAGAGAACGCTGCCTCGTGGCTGTAACAAATGCTGGGAATCTCTGATTGTTTGCTTGCACTACGCCAGCATGACAGCAAGGTCGGTCGGCTCTCTCAGTCATCTGGCGTTGTCAGCCAATTCGGAACTCAATCTGTCGGTTTTACTGTAAGTGAAGCAGCCAACGGCACTGGCACAGCCCGTCAACGCTGGCTCTACAGATACGCAACAGGCAACACCGACATCAGTAACAGTTACCGGAGTCTGTAAATGAGACAGCAATCTCATGACCAAGAACTTGAAACTGCATTGAGAACAAAACCAGCGACATGAAATATAAATAATAGCTTCATTAAACTAATGCACAAAAGGACGAAACATCTAACTATTTAGCCAGTAACAGCTTCAAATTTACAACTAGAATGCAACTTACTACATCAAGATCAGCTACAGACTGACAGACTTGCATCTGAAACCGAAAACGTGAAACTGAGATCGAGACTGAGACCATAATCTCAAAACCATGATCACAATTTTCAATATCTAGACCAGTCCCAAGACGAAGAACTTGCAGCTTCACATAAAGACAGAAGTTACAAGGTTACATTTCATCAGACTAACACGAATTCCTTAACGTTTGCCTTTAAATTGCACAAAAGACCACTCAATACTTTTATGCTAGGAGAAAGGGCATCCGACCTATAAAAAGCTCTACGACAAAAAAAATCCCACAATCTAGGGACCAGCCTAGATTGGCTATGGAAAACGGGCAAATGAAACAATACCTGTGCATTAGAACAAAAGATATACCGCTTCCAATCTCGATGGTATGATAAGAACCTTAAAGCTTCCTACTTGTGACATAAATCATCTCATAACTATGTTCCACATTAAGACTGCAAAAAATGAATTGACTTCTTGCTCAAAATACACAGTTTAAACCAGTCCAGAAACTACTGACACCTGCAGCTATACAAAGTTAGCAGCGTTTACAGATGCCCTACCTGACATCTGCTAGGAATTTCATTCCCACACATACTCAAGCCTCGTGCAGCACATTCAACATGGCAAACACACTGAAACCTTGTTGAACTAATGCCAACGCAAACTCACAATTAGATTAACTAAACACAATGACAAACTGTTTATTAAAAGTACATAATGGACCGATTTTTGAAATATAAAAAGTAACATTTGTAGTACAGTGCATCAGTAGAACTGCTATTACAACTGATAACATGACATGGCACAGTTTAGCTAACCACATGCTTCAGACAAAATGTAACCTGGAACAGCTTCTGGGACAAAATCCAGGCTTCTGTATGTGCTATGATAACCAACAAATAATTTTTGCCAGTGCCTTTTCCTAAAGTTCACTCTCGGACATTTATGTACAGAAACAGCTCGATAATCCAAAAGTTTGACAGTCAAAAAGTTTTCAGGTTCTTTCCTATAAACTTCTACAAATGTTGACTCAATCTCCACATTTCCTCTCAACTAGGGTTACAGTTAGAGTTAGGGTCAAGGTTGGGGTTACTAAAATGCATGCTTCAGTACATACCATCGTTGACAATCAAACCTTCGGACTATCAAAACTTCAGACTATAGAGTATAGACACACACCATGTTATATACAACTTCTGATAACAGAAAACAACAAACAGGCATGTGGCACAACAGTGCATGAGAAATTAGGCTTCATCACTATAATTAACAGTTGTACAAAACATGTATTCCAACGCATAAAACTAGTCACGACAATCCACAACAATCCGTAAATATTAAAGTTGCCGAAAAACTTCAATGTCACACTGAAGTCAACATATTACTGGCAGACATTACACTGAACATATTATGCATATGCTCGCAACATTATTGCAACATCATTATTATCAACATAGTCTATTTCTGCAGACATAAAAAGTAATAAAAAAATAATACAGAGACACAAAAACAATCTAACGGATGCTCCAAAATAAAATGCACATTGATGGCAGAATGGCAAGACATCCTTGCCGTTATCAATGACATTTTGAAAAAGCAAATAAAAACTTTCCACACAACGAATTTTCCCGGTTTTTAGTGTTGTTTTACAGTTTGTTAATAAACAACATACACACTTGCTAGCTATATTTTCATCTTGTAATAAAAAAATTAGTCAGCATTTTGATATTTTACATTTTGAAGAACTTTGTAGTTGAAACTAACTTTTTGCTAGAAAACTATACAGATATGATGATCTACTATTCTGCTCTCAATATAGCAATGTCATGCAACTGGCTTACATTAGTAGCCAGCAGCAAAAATACTTATCATAAAATGTGATACGAAGCAACACGTGCTACAAAAACATCAGACAACACTTAGTCACAAACAGCTATTACTGTTAACTGAACAGTAGGGCTATCATACATCCTACTTCCAAGAAACTGTCGGTCAAATATAGACAAAAAGATGCCAAGTAAAATAAATAACACTAATCTATATGCTGAACACAATGGTTACTGCTAACATTATATGCGGCACAGAAAATGCAAGCAAATATTCAAGTCCTTCTTAACAACACATCTGTGACTCGTTTGAATTAACAGAAATATCTCAGCTATGAAATTTCTGCCAATTACCATTACAATAACCTCCAGAGTATGCTGGCTGATCTACATTGCACGTAGATAACTGCACCTCAGATTCAGAAGATTTCTATTAACACTATGCCCCATACAAATTTACTTACTTGCTGTAACACAGTGGAATGTTTGTCAGATGCTGATGATCAAACGAAGAAAGACGTTATATTACACTCACAACAATGAATACTTCAACTAGATGTCAGTAATAAGCATCCAATTAATTAATGGTACTGTTACACACGAAAAACATACTTCACAAAATTACCAATTTAATGCCTGTCCAAAATCTGAATGGACAGTATAACCAAGTGCAAAAAAATTCTGCAAAGAAAACAGTTTTATTACCTAACAGTCAAAAGTCTGTATGCACAGTATCACTCACCAATCAAAACATCTGTGAGAAACAAGTATGAATGCATTTGCGATAAACGTGAACAGAAAAACAGACTGGTGCAAGTATTAGTCTCAGTATGAAAGTAGCTTACACAACAGCAAACACACAGACAACTGCAACAGAACATCAGCAAGGGCGCTTGCAAATGTGCGATAAAATAAAACAGAAAAGCCTAGCTAACGCAAAGGGGAAAGTGCAACAGCGGTGCATGTTTGAAGGCCAACTGCGAACAAAATCTAACTCACCAATCCCAGCAAATGACATTAGGTACGATGCATTCACATATGCCAGATGGTGCCACTGTCTTGCGTGGCGACTGCCGTTCGATTGGCCGAATGCGAGCATTTTTAAGGGGTACCCAAGTTTGATGCCCCCATACAGAGAATTCATTGAACGCAGGGGGGAGAAATTTAAACTGGTGAAAACTACGTTTAATGCTGGAAGTTTCGTATGCAGGCTGTCTTAGTTTATCTCTAGTGATTTCGGCAGAATTCGCTTTTGAAATGTGTGTAGCATCCAAAAATCGCCAAAAAATCCATAAAAACGTTTATTTTGACATTCAAGGTCATCCAAGGTCATTGTGTTTGGTGCCAATCAAAAGCCAGTGTAGGATTTCCTGCTAATGATTAATACCCCCGGTAGTAACCTAAGCCCTATCTCACATCGTTTCTGAGATAGAGCGGCTTATTGGCTGCAAATCGCAAATTTTCCCTACCCCCCTCTCATTCAGTGTCCTCGCTCGGAGTGATCCCGGTAGAATTTCTAGAAAAGCTTTACGGATCCTGAGACCAGAATCTTCCATGTACCCCACTGTGAAGATTTGATGATCCTAGCCTCCACCGTTTTTGACTGATCCACCATGTGACAGACGGACAGACAGAATTACGATGGCTAAGACGAGCTATAGCAGTACCTGCTGTCACACGTAAAAACAAAAATAAAGCAACTGGAGATGCATGCCAAAGACTACATTTACTGTTTCTCACAGAGCAAAACATGGCACTAAAGACTTGCAGGGGTTTACACATGTTGAATACAAAACAAAATGTGTTCATTTACAGTAGCGTGTTTCATTTTTTTTATTATTTTTTTTATCGCACACGTGTCAGCGCCCAAATTTAGCACACACACAATGCATGCAGTTAACTGAAAAACTGGAGGGCAACAGCAATCACACATTCACGGCAAAGTTCGATACATATTCGCAACGTCCGCGTTAAAAAAGTTTGAGGCAGCGAGTGACGTGGAGACCAGAAAGTGTTAATGATGAGCGGATGACAGAGAGAAAGTCTAGTAGCTCTTAGATGAGGAAAGACCTGCAGACAAAGACAACCTGCCAACAATCAGTCATTGACTCGCATCACAGATAGAGCTTTCCCGGACATCAATGTTTTGCCACTGTTCAAGACCCCAGATGAAACACCAATAAAAATACAAATACCGTAACTAAAATGTTCACTTATTACAACACTCGCTATCATCTTTTTTCCACACATCTTTCCCACCGCAGACCGCATGCACCTTCTGGATTGCCTAGCCTTCAGCAACTTAGTAAACATTTCATCTGATTCCAAAACTTCCTTTTTCAGTTCCTATAGTTATTTTTTGACTCGATAAACAACAGCATAACTAAGAAACGTATATGATTATGATTCTGCAATCTATAGTAAAGGCTATGCGTTGATCTGATTTTGTACTCAAAGCTGAATTCATCTGATTCAACTCGACAGAAGTGTATAAATACAGCCCATAATTTTTTCTGTCACACTACAGGTTTATATCCACAAACTAAAAGAAAATTTTCTATGTGCATGATACACCTGACTGAAGTAAAATATGATCTGCTCTGCAGACACTAAAACAAGTTATTGGAAGCAAAATACAGAAAGTCTAAAATAACAGTTTGCAGTCTGACAAACACTGAAAAACAACATAACTCGGACTGTATCCATGCAACCACACTGCAAGCAATGACTGGGACATATAAATGACAATCAATAAAAAACCAAATGTTTAAATAAACACATCCATCAGGCACATACAAAAAATGGAGAAAACAATGACAAGCACCACAGCAGTACCAGAAAGTGGACAGTGGACAAGTACTTGAAGTCAAACGTTTTGAAAATCTGCACTAAGACTGGGTACACATGCAACTCAATTTTTCTTAAACAATACACACACAATTATAAACTTAACCTCAACTTAAATGCACAATTAAATAAAAACAAACGATAACAGATATAACAAATACTCAGAACTAGGTGTAAGAGTTTTGAATGACAAAGACCGCAACACCTGTTAACACGAAATTTGAGCTAATGCTCACGAGATGCGCAAAAGCCCATAGCAGTTCCTGTTCGCAAACTGTCAGTCTATCTCCAGCCATTCCATCGCAGTTCATTCTTGGAGTGTGTGCTGCAGCCGAAGACTGCAAAACTCAACAAAAACCCCTAATTTTTTAAGTTTAGGATCTTTCAAAGTGATCAATGTTGATACGACTGAAAAGCTCGTCACTAGTGCTTGTTGTTATAGGTAGCATGCCCATGCCTATCTGCAACCGTTTTCACGAAAGACTGGCCAACAACGGTAAAATAACGACTTTTACGGGGGTACCACACTTTGATGCCCTCGTGCACAGGTTTCCTTAAACCTAGAAAATCAGGACTTAAGACCACTGAAATCTACTTTCAATGCTAAAAATTTCATATGCGGCTTCTCCATGTCTATCTCAATTGGTTTCGGTGCAATTCGCTCTTGAAATGTGTCTCATAGCCCAAAATCACCAAAAATCCATCAAAACCCCCTATTTTGGAGTTCAAGGTCATCCAAGGTCATTGAATTCGATGCCAATCGAGAGCCAGTGTACGACTTCCTACTAGTGATTAATAGGCCCTATTTTGCACCATTATTGAGATACAACGACTTAGTGGCTAAAAATCGCAAATTTTTCTCACCCCATCCTTGTTTGGGGTGACCTCCTCCTTCGAATTTATGGCAAAGCTTTACAGTTCCTGAAACAAGAGTCTTCCAGGCAGCCGACGGTAAAGATTTGGTGATTATAGCTTACACCATTTTTGACTGATCCACCAGTGTGATGGACAGACAGACAGACGGACAGACGGACAGAATTGTGATAGCTAAGATGTGCTAAAGCGGTAGCTGCTTTCGCGTGTAAAAATGCAGAGGTGTAGAGAGGAGTAAAGGATAAAAGGTGTACCAAACGGCTGTCAGGTTTGAGCTGCAACTGCTCAGGATGCAGAAAGCTCATCAAGGTTCTGCCAAACAATAAGTATAACATATAAAAACTAATACATCAACATTTAGCAGAATTTTCATCATTCATTGCTTTACAGTAACCTATTGCCACGATAACAATGCCATGTCAGAGTACTTAGGCAAGTCCAATGTCACACTTCCAAATCACGCTTTACCAGTGGGACATGTCTAGAGCTCAAACCAGCAATAATCTAATGGACATATCACATCACATGGCTGTACAAGGATTAAACACTGCACACTGTTTCAGTAAACTGAGAGCATAAAACTAATGTTGTCCTTCGTCACAGTTTGCCTGCTGATCAAATACACTGGGTGAAAGGTCAGTTGCTTGGCTCTAAAAATTCTACACTTTCAACACACATCTGATTCTTTTTGACGATTCCTTTTATTCTCCTGTTTAATTCTTTAGTTTTTGACTATTGAACGTTGCTGTCTGAAGTAGAACAGAAAACTTTGCTCTTGTTGCTGTAACAGCGACAGATCAAGTCATATGCAGAGTCTACAAACTGTGTAAGAAGAACAACGTTGCAATCAATAAACAATAACAAAACTTCAAATGCACGAAAACTACAAAACACTCCTCAATCTCTCAGTCTCTAAGTCTCCTCAAATTGCCAGACATTTCCTTCGATGTTTTTTGTCTACGATACTGACAAATCAACGTAAAAACCAACAAAAACACGTCAAAAACCCAAACAACAAAAATCGACAAATCCAAATAACAACAACAACCCTGATTCAGCTGCCCTCTAAAAACCAACCAAAAATGGACTGAGTCTGATATGAATAATGAGCTCCTCCACAATCATTTATAATGCCTTCGTAAAACGATTGGTAAAACTCATGCAAATGTATAAACAACCATTAGAATAACATGCAGTAACAAACAGGCATGCAACACTAATATAATTATTGGTGATTTTCACTGGCATGGACAAATTTAACGAACACTTCAATTATG
>Ga0209367_1003048_pt1 | contig 22539 bp, 12 predicted proteins | sample WorMetLIZISLAND2_FD_187412 | JGI IMG/M metagenome (GOLD analysis project Ga0209367, IMG submission 187412) | Marine gutless worms symbiont microbial communities from Max Planck institute for Marine Microbiology, Germany - Olavius geniculatus... ... | reverse complement strand
GGGTGGATCAGGCAAAAACGGTCCAAGCTAGGATCTCCAAATTTTCACCATCGGCTGCCTGGAAGACTCTAGTTTCAGGAACCGTAAAGCTTTTTCGTAAACTCGAAGGGGGTCACCCCGAACGAGTCGCTAAATGAGAGGGAAGTGGTCAAAATTTGCGATTTTTGGCCAATAACTCGCTGTATCTCAGTAACGGTGCGAGATAAGGCCTAGGTTACTATTAATCACCAATAGGAAATCGTACACTGGCTTTCGATTGGCGCTGAATTCAGTGACTTTGGATGACCTTGAACGCCAAAATAGAGGTTTTTACGGATTTTTTTCGCGATATGAGGCTGCGCAAGTCTTTATCATTCACAAGGAGGCGCCACCGTTGCCAACGCCACACGCGCCTATGGCCGATGTGTATTAGGGTCCCGATGGGCCGAGACCAAGTGATATGCAATTTTCGAAACTATAACTACTGAACTGGAAATGCTATAGGCTTTCGCGCGTCTCGTGAGCTTTTCTGAAATTTCTTGTCATTAAGAGCTGTACGCCACCTCTACCTTACCTGTACCTATACTGAGACTCTGATGATGGCAACAGACTGACCGGGTTGAAAAAGTCTCCCATCCACTTGGCTACGATGAGCGCTAGCATGATAGGCACGCCGAAGGTGATGTCTCCCGTACACTCGATGACGATAACAGTCAAACTCAACGTCATTCGTGTAGCACCACCCAGGTTTGCTGCAGCCCCAACCAACGCATACTTGGCGATGTTCGTCCCCTATGCAAGCCGTAAAAAGACGACGTGCTAACTCAAACTATACACTGAGTCTCAACAAAGCTGTGCCACTTTTGTTTTCAAAATAACTCCCCTGTGAAACATTGGCCGATTTAATAAATTTTCTGGCATGCAAGATCGCAGAAACTTGACGCGAATGACTGCAGCTTTGCCCACTTCACCGTAATACTGTTGCTACACTACCTTGTGAAACGCCGAAGTCGTTGTTTAGCCGTTTAGAACAATAAAAGTCATCAACATTACAACAAATACTTAATTAATTTGTTTTGTTTTCGGCAACGGCTGCTGCTTTTTTCTGAACAATTTTTGCCAGCAGCTAAACGTCACCGCGAAGGACAACACGTCGTACATGGAAATAAATACAGATTATAATTTCGAAGAATTTATACTGCTTATTGGACACGATACAATTCGATATGATAGGAGTTTTGCGCTAAAAACCAACAGGCAGGCTGCCAGTTCAATCAAGCCCTTAAAAGGAACTAAAAACATTTCAAATGAAAATGAGACGACAGAAAGCCAAATAAAATGACAAATTTGTAAACGACAAGTTTGTACCGTGTCTGTGTTATTTTTCTGTTGCTGTTTAATTGCAACTTGCAGATATGTACATTTTAAAGTTCCTTGATTGCGCTGACCATTCGTAGTGAAATCGATTTCATAAAGAACAAAATTTTAGCCCATTTGTACGCGATACGCCAATCAAAATAAAGGATTTAGGTCCCCACGTCACGTTATGTGTTTGTGTGACTTTATTCTTCTTATTATTATTATTACAAACGACAAATTTGTGTGTGAATTTTTTCAAGGAAAAATTGAGCGAAGGCTATACTCACAGCAGCGGGCCAGACGGTCATGACAAGCATTCCGACAACTCGTCCCCACAAAGCTCCAATGAGCAGAGATGGAATGAAGACACCACTGGACACTGAGAGGCCGTAGGTCCACGTAGCTAGCAGATGATAGACAACGCATAGTACCGTCAGCGTCAGGATACTCCATTCATCTATATCACATCCACACCGATCGCAACACTGGTACTGTTGGATAGGACAATGACGAGTTCGTGTAGGCTCTCAATAGAAGCCATGTCTCTATCTACAACGGTCTGGCCGCAATTTTGAATGCATAATTTCTGCCTGCAGCCATCACCCATGTGCGCCGAGTTACCGTATCGTATCTTGGCATTGACTGTAGCGTTTGATATAGCAGCGTCACTGTAGCGTGTATAGAACTGTAGGCCTATACTCACTCTGGGAAATTGCTTTCTTTTTGCGACCGAAAGTCGGACGCTGGTCTTCGGATACAGGTGGTACGGTCGGCCCACCCTAGCGACAGCTGGACTTTTTGTTAATATATAGCACATTCCATAAGTCGGTAAACGTGTTACACTAAAACAGTTGACGATAATAATTCACTTCATGCCATGAAGACGTCGAGACGTGCGAAAGCATCAAGAGAGCTTAAGCGTTTAGTCACAGTCTCTGCTGAAGAAAAATTGAGAATTGAGTGGTCACCGTTTACGTGCAAAAGCCCAATATAATTTTGTAACAACAGTCAGACTGAACTTTACTAACTTTTTACCACTAAATATTTTTGGTACAGTTACAAACTTACTGAAATAAAATCTGGTACGGCATATATAGCTTACACAGTACAGACTAATTACCGCATAATTTCTCACTTTACTTTACAACGTAATAGTCTATATGCCTATATCACACAGTAAATTTTGCGGCTGACCGAGAGGAGCATGCAGAATGGCGTGAAGTCCAGCTTCGCCGGTCTTAAATAAAATGTCCGCCATTCGATTGTGATGTCCCAATGGACAGAAACCCTGCAGCCATTCACACAAAGCTATCACAAGATATCTTGTTTTATAACTAGAAATTATTACAACAAAATAATAAACGTATTATTGTGTGTTTACATAGTGTACTACTGTACATGACGCTGTCCCATAATTGATGGAAAACCGAATGCTATACGGCGAAATAAAACTGAGAACAAAAACTAAGCTAGAACAAATTCGCATGCGATAAACACAAGACCTAAAACATCTGCGATAGAAATAAAAACAACATAACTAGAACTTTATTCAAATGCGGAACCTACGTGTTCCGACCGGCTCAGTGCTGGCTCAGTGGACCGATGAAATTGGAAACGCCATGTTTTTGGTACGGGGTACCAGTTTCTGGGTAAACGTGGGCCTCGGCGCATTAAACATGAGTTAATCTCACACTAAATCTTCATGAAGAGAATGCCTACATGTGCGAAAAGATCTTGCTCGCGACAAAACAGGGCAGAGCTTTGGCAGCGCCGTCGCACGCGACGCCATCGGTGGTGCGATGGCGCTGCCAAACCCGAGTTGATTAACAGCTGCACTGTACGTAGTCTCAACCCGTTTTTAACGCATGTGAGATTTTTTGCACACGTTTTCACCCTCTAAGCCCTAACAGTGTTGGCAGTGTGATTCCTATTTACAGCCACAGGGCCAAACAGCAATAAGTTCTGAAATTACCAACCTGAAAAACGTATCCGTGACCGTCGTGATATCCGTATGAATCATGCTCTTCGGTGGATGCCGGGGTTCCGCGTGTGACGTCACGCGTGCCGATGACGTCATCATCCGTGGTGTTCCTTGCTGTTAGGCTGCTGCTGCTGGTGGTGACGTCACGCAGGCATGATTGGTTAGCTGCAGGTGTGGTGCTGTTAAGGCGTGATCTGATAGGCTGGCAGTCAGGTACGGCGTAAATGAGAGATATAAAGATAAGAGCAGATAGTGTTGCTGCAGACACCGCCTCGCCTACTTTCACCCACCGATGACCCTCAAACCTACAATAGCTGACGTTGAAAATGCGAGACATGAAAATGTAGGACCGAAAAATGCGACACAAAGTTGCAGAAAGCCTACAGGACAAGGGCCGGTGTCGTGTATCAAACATAGACTTACTGCGGTCGCCAAGGATTTTATGCTATGCGGTATATATCGTCTGCTCGCTATCTATACTGACTTTTCCTGCGTTTTTCAGTCCTGCATTTTTTGTGCCGCACTTTCCATTCTTGCATTTTTTACCCTGCATTATTCATTGTGCCGCATTTTCATGTATCGCGTTTCCAGTCGCCGTCTACAATATTGCCTGTTAATTATCATAATATGCATACTTATCAATTAAGTCCAAATTCCACTAAAATGTCTTAAAAACTGACGGCCTTTAATATTGTGTAATATACGATTAGTTTACTTTTAAAAATTAACCTAATGCTCGTGATAGCGTTGGTTTAAAGTTACAAAGTGTTTATTAAAATAACAAAAAAACACCAGAAAATAATTAAAAGCCGTTTAGCACAATACTAATTGCTAATTTTAATTATGACTCTACGTCAGCAAACGTGAGTATATACCATACGTTAAGTAACGATACGTTAAATAAAGATGAAATATCCATAAACTTCGTTTAGTTTAAATCTGACTGGATGGCAGATGTAATAATATTTGGATGCGTAATATACAGAAATGAAAACAAAACCGTCGTCGAAAGAGCGTAATCCTGTAGTTTAGTTGAACGAATAATGCACCTGTCAAACCACCTACAAACGTTCACATGTTTTATTGAATATCTAAAAATTATTAGCTGATTGTACAAATATAAGCTTGTATAGCAATCCGTATCTTTGCAACTACGCTAATGAGTTCAAAATGTGGCAAAACAGCCACTACGCTAATGATATATCAACATCGGTATAAAAATTAGTTTTTGGTACACACTTCTGATGAACAAGACAAATAACAATTTTATAGCAAATTAAAGTCGTAAGTTTATATTATTTTAATCACAAAATATGTTCTAATTTGTACTGACCAATAATACCCATGACGATGAATATTGGAATTTCAAGTGCTCTGAAGCTGGTGTCCTAAAACATAATCGACTGTGTGTTACAACGTGTTTTCAGTTTTTTTACCTCAGCAACATAACAAAACTTGAACACGATTAACTTGAAACAAAAATTCAACTTCTTCAGATAATGGTATTAACGACAAATGAAGAACGTACTTTAAAATATTACTTTTTGTCAACTGTATTAACTTGATAAACAAACAGACTGCTGCTGACAAAAGATCACACACTTCGCAATAGTAAAATCTAGAGTTGTTCGAAAAAAAAACTTTTATTATATCACGTCTTACCCTGCCTGCGAAAACGAAACGTTTAGGCCTACTAATAACGTTCTGTGTTACACAGAATTCAGTTTAGTTTAAAAAAGAAAAAAATTAAATACTCGTACTCCGACTTGTCCGAAGCTGACGAGGCCGGGATGTGACATGTCCCCCGGGTGTCCGATCGCCGTACTGAGCAGCACGTTCAGAACAAGACATGCAGTCATCGACGAGAACAGCTGAACATTACACAAGACCACACACCCACGTGCGATTCCTGTGAAGTTCTATCACTCCTATGCAAGTAGATCTAACGCAAGAAACAACACTGTATAGATTAATTAAACCACGGTAATTAAACACAATTGTTAGAACATTTTTATGAAATGTCATTAACAGCAAGAAAACGTAGCTTATTTTTCAGCTGTATAATGCTCTTAGACCTGGTTAAAGTTACACAAACGCACAACGTGACGTGGGGACCTAAATCCGTTATTTTGATTGGCGTGTCGCGTACAAATGGGTTTAAATTTTGTTCTCTATGGAATCGATCTTACTACGAATGGTCAGCGCAATTAACAAACTTTAAAATCTACACATTGTTACAGTTAAAGAGAAGCAGAAAAATAACACTGACCCAGTACAGATAGCGTTATTCACTAGCTGATACTAACCATTCTCCAAGTGAGTTTTTGTTTGACGAAGCTAGCGCCTTCCTCCAGACTGAAGAGAACGCCACCTGATTCACAGAAACAGCAAATTAGAGCTGAGTAGCAATGGTGTCGTGGACTGTTTATTGTTTATTCTTATTTTGTTCACTGTTTGCACTGCACCGTTATTTAGCTATTCGGCTATCTTTATAGTAGCAAGTGTGCAAATAAACTCATTGTCAAACAGGGCAGTTGCCCCCTTCCGCCTAAATTTTGGGTTGTCGGAAAATTGTTGGAAATTTTTCTTTTTGTCATAATGCAAAACTTGGGGCTATAGCCCCCATTTTTGACAAGTATTGAGGCAAAATTAGAAATTTTGAGCATTCGTAATCTTTTTCGTCGAAAATTTGCAGTTTCTGTCAGAAAAATGAAACTTACTGCCGCGCTTACTTTTTTAAACCCACGACGCTACTATTAACTACGGGCCTATAGCCGAGACAGGTAAAACCAAAACAAAACCGTGTTCAAACAAACACGGAGTCCGTCCAATGCATTTCGATAGCTTACAGTATATGTCCATATAAATAAAGTTAATGAGTTATGCAAACCAGTAATGAAAATTAAAAAGTTTAATTTTAAACTGTACAGCAGCAATGTTATTGTCACTTTTCGCTTTTATTATAACTAAAAAATTAACATCGTCAGTCACGTGACCATTCGATTTATCACCAGCGGTTTAGGCTACTATAGGTGCTCCACTGTGAGCATGCACCTATCTTGCACCGTTATGGAGATATGGCGTCTCAAAGATAATGGGGTTACGACCTTGACTTTTGGGGGTCACGTGACGTCATCGGTCACGTGACCATTCGACTCGCGGTGGTCGACTTCCTATGGGTGGTCCACTGTGACCATGCGTCTATCTTACACCGACAGACGCACAGACACTCAGGTGATTTTATAAATACTCTGTCCATTGATATGCATTTCATTTGACAGACAAAAACCTGTTTTCAGTAGAATCACCGAGAGACATTATCATAGGCGGATCCAGGAGTTGAAGTTGGGGGCCGAAGGCGCGAGCCGAGTCGAGGCGCCAAAGGCGCAAAGAAGGGTGGGGTGTAGAAAGGGGATGTTTCCCTTTCGACAGAGGAAGGGGTATGGGGAGGGGGCAGTGTCTTTTCCCCAGAATTTTTTTTTGAAATTTTGGGGTCAAAATGGCGTATTTTTGCGGACTCTTGGTGCTAAATTTCGTTTTTTTTCTATGACCAAAACAGTATAGAAATACACCAGGAATACAATGACTGCCATGGAGATTGACTTGCATGCAATAAAGAGCGTTACTTAGAGATGTCTCTCTTCCTAAGTCCTTGGAGCAAGTTCCGCCTAACTCAAAATGAGACGCCGCAGGCGTCGACGGGGTGGGGAATGGAGAGAGGGTATCCCCTCCCTAGTGACTAGAGGTCTGGGGAGCCTCGTGAGCTTCTCCATTGAAATCCGGGGCAGAGCCCCGGCGAAAAACGAATTTGGTGCATTCTGAGCATAAGTAAGTAAGTAAATGATTTATAAAGCGCCAAAGTCTCAGAAAGAATCAGGGCGCATAGGATGATGGACGCTAGATGGCAGAAAAGGCTGACTGAAAGTAGTGGGTCTTTAAGTGACGTCTGAAGGTAGCCAAGGTATGACATTGCCGAATTTGAGGAATTAAGGAGTTCCAAATTTTGGGTGCAGAGACACGAAAAGAACGAGAACCAAAGGATAAGTTATGCCGTGGAATTGCAAGTAACTGACTGGTAAAAGAGCGCGTGGACACTGAGGATTTATGATACTGCAGAAGATCAGTAAGGTAAGGTGGATAGCCAGTGTGCAGTGCCTTATAAGTTGATGCGGCGAGTTTAAATCTTATTCGCCATTCAATAGGTAGCCAGTGGAGTTGTTTGAGAAGTTCAGTCGATAAAGAAGAACATCACAGAGCATCACAGAACACTTCTGCTTGCGAGATATCGTAAATATATCAGAAATGCAGAACAACAATAATATTCAATTTTCCCTTTATTTTCCCAAAATAACCTCCCCTCTATTTTTTTCTTGGAGCATTTGCATGGTGTAAACGCCTCTGGCGTTATTTATTGTTTGTTGTTGCTTAGTCTTACGTAGGCGTAGCCAGAAATTGGAGTCGCAAGAGGCGAACTAGCCCCCACGGGCCAAAAATTGAGGCCGAAAGCCGAGAACAAAGGTGAACTTCTTGGGTATAGTGGCCACTGGCCAGTCGCCGGGGCGCAGCCCCGGAAGCAAACGCTTTTTGGGGCTTGAAAACCCCGTTAAAATGCATATATTAAGTATAAATTTTATTAGTTTTACTGCACAAATTTATAACGCATTGCATTTTAATTTTAATGCATTTCGATAGCATAACGATAACAAGGAAAAAAGGGCGACTTAGGCATCTTTAATGGGGGGCCCAAATTCGCCTATGGTCATTATTGTAGTACGGTATATGTAATATATACGGCCTAGTACCTATTGGGCTTCCAAATGCGGCGGAGACGCCGGACGCAGCACCAGCAGCCACAAAATCTCGTCGTTGCTCGTCGCTCCTCAGCGGATCACACAACTAAATACATCAAACAGAACACACCATCGCCAGTATCAGTACGCCGTGACGACTGTGAACGTACATGATGTATTTGATATGTTGTCAGCGCTCAGGGGCGTAATGACGGGGAGGGGGACAACGATATACCCCAAAATCAGGCAAAGTATGAATTTTAAAGCCTACCCGAATAAAAACTAATCTTTGACTACGCTTTAAAAACAGCGCTTTTGAGTCTATTTGTTTATTTTATCAGATTACTATTATTTCACAATAATATTTTTTATGTTGCGGTTGTAAAGTTTGGCATTAGGGTGATTTTAATGCCCAGAAAACACTGTTTAAGTCTTTAAAAATTTTAGTAAAAATTAAACCAAACAGAAATACGTAGCCACAGTTTTAAATTACGTTACTGCTGGCTGTTTTTTAATCTTTACAATCGACGGCCAAACAGTAAAATGCCTAAAATATGTCAAAAATACAAGTGATCATGTAACAGTTGCTTATTTGCTACCTTGGGTTTCCAGTTCTTCTTGCAGCAGCGAAGTTCGACGCGGGACAGACTGGACGCGCAGAGAGCACCCGAGTGAATCATCGGTCCTTCCTGACACATAGACGATGCAAATAACATTACTGCAGCGTGTCTCAACAGCCTCTGCAAGTGTTCAGTGTTCACTTATTGTCACTGACGAAATGATCCGCTAAAGGCCATCCGGCCTATCACTATCAAGCCGCAGAAGATGGTAAATGGTAAACAATTCATGATGTTGCGTGCCAAAAATTATTTAAATCAGTCAATGTTTTATGTAATTATTCAAAAAATAACACTGACGCAGTTTTTTGAGTTACGATGTATTAGTAATTATACAGCGAAAGAATAGCACGGAAAAAATGTGACGCATAAACATTATTGGCAAGTGCTTCGGAAAAATGATTGTTCTTAATAATTGTTGTTGTTGTTGTTAACCAGTGTGTAACGTAGACATGCATAAACTGAGCGAGCAGATTGTTTTAGGTATGACAGGCCCTATACCTAGCTTAATTCTTCTTCTTCCTAAATGTAGATCTATAACGTAACGTGAAGATACAGTAAGAAATTCGGGACCGTCACGTAAATCTCGTGTAATCCACCACCAAAGCCTATATTAACATACACTGTGTCCCAAAAAAACGTTCCACTTTGTGATTGTCTATATCTTCGTCAAATATTAACCGATTTTCAAAATTTTTCACTAATGCTTTCTGCTGACAATTAGCAATTAAGTGATTAATGAATATCCCGCCACACGTTAACTGTGTCGCTACACTACCTTGTGAAATATAAATGCAAGAAAAACTAACAATAATAGATAGCAAGCGTGTTGGTAAACAAAATACACTTCCAACCAAAAATCATTGAAAAACGGAGTGAATGATCTGTACGACGCTACACTTTGTTAGATCCATTTCTTTGGATATATGGCGTATTAAACGATATGTTTGTTTCTGGCATTTGTGGTTTAGCAAGCCTACCATATCATTCACAGTGACCACGTTTTTTTCAGTACGTGTATGCTTTAGTCTGCCGGTTTCATGCCTTTGGTCTGTGCTGCACGTTTTTCAAATCTTTGTTAATAACATTCCTACTTTTTTTCTGTTGCAGATTATCTTCAAAAATTCTGCCAGTATTCTCCAAAAACAGTATTTTTTGAACCGATACAGGTTCTTAATCAGAGCCTTGTCTTCACTGCTAAATGGCACATTACAACACCAGTATTTCGTCAGTGCATTAAAAATTATTATTTACGACAATATCATCTGCTTTCATTTACAAACATTAAAAATGCATGTAAAACTAGATAAAATTTAATTTTTGTATGAAAATTAGTAAAAATTGTTTCAAAAGAAGATTTTTTGCTTATGTATTATAGTGATTTTTGTGATTTTTGGAAGTTTATGTTTCACATGGCAGTGTAGCGACACAGTTAAAGTGTGATGGGATATTTAACAGTTATTTTATTGCCAATTGTCCACAGTATGTGCCAGTGAAAGAATTTTGTAATCGGTTAATATCCGGCGAAGATATGGAAAATGACAAATTGGGACGTTTTTTGAGACACAGTGTAGATCCGCATTTACACTGCAGTTAGGGTAATAAAATCTGAATGAGATATGATAGAATTACGACTTTATGAGATTATAATATAAAGTTAGCACGGTACCTTTCCACAAGCCAGACCGCCAGACACGGAGAGCACGACGCCGCCGGCCTTGGCAAACAGCGTCTTCAGACTCATCAGTCCTGGCATCTGGATGCCGTTCAGGTAACACTTCACGTTCGGTATTCCACTTCCGGCCGCCAGCGGCTATATAGTTTCCAACAAGTACACTATACAGTCACTTACGATAAAAAAAACAACGCAATCTATAAATGAGTAATCTACAACATAAAATGGCCAGTACCAGTATTTTAGCCAATTGTTAGATCGAGTCTGGGCTACGGTGTGTCGTCTGTCTGTAACACATGTATTGTGGCTAAAACGTACGTCGCAGTGGGTATGCGATGGTATCGTTCGCGATGGCAATGACGAGTTCCTGTAAACTGTCAATAGTATCATAGACAATTGTCTCTAGCTTTTTTTGCGAACAGATTTTGTGCCGCTAGGTGAAAGGATTCACCTCGAATGGAGGTGTCAAATAAGGATACCTCCTAAAAGTCGTTATTTTACCGCTATTCACTCGTTTAGCGCGAAAACGTTTGCAGATGGGCACAGACTTGCTGCTCAGGATAACAAGCATTGCTGACAAACTTTCCGGACGTAAAGACATTGATGACCTTGAAAGATTTGGAACGTCCAAAATAGGCGGTTTTAGCAAACTTTTCGCGATTTCTGCTTGCGTTGCACATTTTGAAACGGCTGGAGATAGACCAAGACAACCTGCACGTATTTTTTTGAAATTAAGCCTTGATTTTAACAATGCAAGTTTTGACCTTTTAGGTTCAAAGAATGCTCCGCAGGAAAGCATCAAAGTTGTGTATCCCCTTCAAAACGTGCGATTTTAGCTACTGTCGACTAATCTATAGCATGAGAACGGCTGCAGATAGGCGCAGACTTATTGCTTATCATAACAAGCACTGGCACTGCTAACAACCTTTCTGGAAGTACCACTGTCGATAACCTTAAACGACCTTGAAATTTAAAATAAAAAGTTTTAGTAAATTTTTGCGATTCAGTTATGCTGTGACGCACATTGAAAAAGTAAATTTTCGTCGAAATAGTTCAAGACAACCTCGCGTCTCATATTTCTTGTTTATAGCGTATTTTTGCTCTCGCGCTTGCAATGTTTTGGCGTCCTGTGAAAATAGGCCTAACTGCTCTGCCACTGTTGCGGATAGTGTGAACAGCGACAATTCAGGAAAACTGTTTTGACCTAGAAAGAAACATCTTGCTGTTGCAAAGTTTATGAAGAAAAGCCTTTGAGATACAAACCGCGTGGAATGTGACTATGTAAGAGCCGACGAAGACGAGCGCCATGTTGATAGACATCCACACGACAGACGGCGCCACCAGACACACTGGACTGGAATTACAGTCTTTAAGCACTGGATCTCATAATCAAGGACATCCAACGGTAATACTAATTAAACGGTTAAATTTTGCGCAAGACTAAATATGTCCACATTTTTCAACTAAACATTAACTAATACAAAAGCAAACTAAGCTGCAGCAATTAAGGATACACGCGTAGACAGCTGCGAGTTTCAGATCTGTCAGGTAGTTGATGCTGAGTGTGACGGAAAAGGCGATTATAGCGACATAAAGTCCGACGAGAAAACTCATGAGCCATATGAACAGCGCAACGCTACGCGACGACTGTCACATACAGCAACGCATGGCCATAAAAGCGATCAACGACTTCAAACCTTCTGCCACCTAGCGAACACGACGGAAGCTGAGTTTACGCCTCATCTGCTAATCAATAGGGTTGGTGGCGTGACGTAGCGGTAACGCGTCGAATTAGTAGTTGGACGGTAACTGCCTGCGGGCAGGCAAATCATCTCTGTATGTAACCAGCCGCCTAGGTCAACTCAGCCTTCCATCCCTCTGGAGTAGATAAATCGATACCGACCTATCTGGTTAAGGTTGAGGCGGAGCGCGTTCACCCGTGTCGGGTGGCAGGTAACACTGTGTGATCCCATACGGCAGGTGACGCTCGGTAAGCTAGCTCTGGAATGGCTTCCATTGAAAGCTATAACACCACCTTTCACCTTTTTTAAATCAATCAATCGATATTCCTCTATTAAAGTTGCCAAAAGGTAGAACGGTCAGAACAACTGGCAAAAATACAATAAAGAAGAATAGGGATTGTCGATGGTAAAACATACATGCATCACAGTCTAAAATTCACCGCAAAAAAATCTGAGAATTTCTTCATAATCTGTTTATGATTTTTTGGAGTTAACTTGCATAATGCGTAAAAACGGACTGACGCAAAACATGATTTCCCCGTCAGCGGTAAATAACGATTTCTACTGACGACGTGGCCAGAAGTTAGAACATATTTCTACGGCAACTACATGTGGATGTTCCTTTGCAATTAAGGCCTACTTCTACCCTCCCAAAAGCCAGTAGGCCTAGACCTATTAGACTAATTATTATTAAACTGTCATACCACTTAAAATTATAGACAATGAAATTAATCTCCAGTTAGTTGAAGATATAATACATTTTATTATTCGTTTTATTAAGAATGTTGTTTCGTGGTACAAACAGTGACGTCTGGGGAGGACATTTATTTATTCGTTAAACGTATCACGCCAAGTAACAGAATACCGTAAAAGCGTATACAGAACGAGGTAACTGACACGGTTTTGTTTTTTAACGAACTGACCAATGGGCGAGCAGAGCGAGCCCACTGGTCATTGGTTGACGCGTACGGGCGCTTAGTCACGTAGTCACCGACGCCGTTAGACGATACCTACTGTAATACTTTACTGCTTAAAGATTGGTGAGTTCGTCAGAAACTAAACCGTGCCAGTTCAGTTCAGTTCAGTTACGTCGCTCTGTGCGCGCCTTTAATTTAGACGTACGTACACGAGGATCGGTTTGTGATTGCTGACGCAGAAATTCCTCGTTCTCGGTCTCAAAGTAGTCAAAGCTCTGCACGCCCCGTCAACAACCGCAGTGATTATAGCTGCCGAAAAATAGTAATTTTAAACAAAGGCATTGTGGTAGGGACAAATGGGGGCACCCTCTCAATTTCAGGCTTTCAAAAAATTGGTGAAAAATGTTTTTGTTATCGGGAAATTTTTATTTAAAAATGCACGATTTGAAGTCAATAAAAACACCATTTTGAACAAATTTAGAAACAAAGTTAACATTTTGAGCACCGCGGTAGTCGCCTGTGTTGGAAATTTGCAGCTGTTGACCGAAAATCGTAACTTCCTGCCGCGCTTTCTTTTTCATGCCACGACGTACACCGCTGTTTTAAGACGCAATTCTCGCTAACCAGAACCATGTAGCGTACTCAGTCCACCAAATCCTAACACGACGTTACAAGCTACGGCCGCGTACGCACAACAAGCGCTTACCCGATAACTTCCCGTGCGTTAAGTAAGTGCAATTTTATAAATAGATTCTTTTACAGAAACTCGCGCTGATAGACGTTATTTACACGAATAAGCAGTAATAAAATTACACGTAACTGAACTACGTAATTTAAATAAATTATTCGTGAATTACCTTGTGAACTAGTTCGTCATTTGGAATTACTTGGGGGCCTACTGCACCCACAAAGCAAACATGACCCGCGATGTAGCATGCAAACACAATATATTACATGTGCGTTGAGCAACCTATGATCTATCAGTTTCAGTTTCAGATTATGAGCTCGACAAGCAGACGTTTTTATTGCAAAAGCTAGATTTGGTGGCAGTACTGTATTGATAATATCTATGAGAATAAACGAAGTTGTATAAAAAACAGTTGGTGAAAGCTTACGTTGAACATCATGGTGATGCGTTTGCGTGGGTTCTCCTTGGAAAGAAGACGATCGCAAGGCTTCCGGTATTGGGAGTTTGAAGACTGGAGAGAATCCAAACAGACGGAATTCTGCGCAGCAGCAACCGACAAAACAACTAAACGCTTGAAACTAAATCTTTGAAAACTGGCTTCAAGTCATTTAGCTCATTGCATAATCTAACGCTATGTCCCCACGGGAAGACAAGATTTGGAATCGGAACACCTAGCTGCTGGCAATCTGGCATGGGGCCTGCGATTGGCCGCAACAGGGTGTTCCGATTCCAAACCTTTCCTTGCTAACAATCAATCACAAATAACCGGTAAAAGTTTTAATGTAATAAAAACTAAAACTAAAACTTAGTAACTGTGTTTATACAGCTCACGAGTGATAAAGTTACATTCGGAAGCGAAAACGCATGCGTATATACGGCGCCTGAAATTGTAGTGATGTAACGCCGGCGGCATGACTGGAATTAAAAACACTTTCAGATGACACCAAAAAAAAACAAAGTACGGTAACTCTCACGTACGTGATTTTTGGTATTGTTGTTGGTCTCGGAAGACGACAGGGCAGGAGAAGGCTGGCAGTCGTCGTCGAGGTCTTTGAAGACGTCCCAGTAGCTGCAACTGGCGCAGTCATCGGTCGCCGGCGTCACGGGCTCCTCCTCTGTGTTATAAGACTCGCTGCGAGCTCTGCTAGTGGCGTCGAAGCCGTTCACTGACTGCTCGCTTTCCAACTATGTAATACACACATCATCAAAACTAATCACGTGAACGGTGAACATCATTCATTCATTCATTCATATTCATTTAATACATTAACTTGTCAAAACGCAAGAATGTGCACAATATAGGCCTACCATACAATAAGAGTTTAAAAGTCCACAAGACTATGTACATAGGCCATTATGTTTGCAACATGCACATCAGTGGCGTCGCGGGAAAGGGAAAAAGTAGAGGTGAAACAATTCAAGGGAACATTAGCAACTGCTCCTTTTTTAAATTTTGGTCTGTCGCTAAATTGTCGGAAAATCTTTTTGTCGGCGAAAATTTTTTGTTTAAAAATGCATAATTTTGAGCCAAAAGTCTAAATATGAAAAAATATGAGCAAAATTAAAATTATAAGCACACACAGTGTCTCCTTTCAAAAATCTGGAACTGTGTGTCGGAATTCTGTCGAAAATTTGCAGACACACCGCTATTGAACATAATGCACAACAACCGACAGGCTAGCAAAAACTTTTAAAAAATCTGAGCTAATGCTCATGAGACGCGCGAGAGCCTGTAGCAGTTTTTGTTCGTAGATAATCTTGGTCTATCTACATCCATTTCGTCTCAATTCACTCTTCTGCAGCCAAAAATCGCAAAAAAATCGTTAAAAGCCCCTATTTTTAGGGTTTAAAATCATTTACAATCACTAACTTTGACATTTCTAAGAAGCTCGTAGTCAGTGCTTGTTATGATAAGCAGCATGTCTGTGCCTATCTGCAACCATGTTCACGCTATACAAGCCATTAGCGGATAAATAACCACTTTTTAGCGGGGTACCTTTCTTTGACACCTGCGTGCGCAGGCCTCCTTCAATCTAGAAAGTTCGGACTTAAACTGCTAAAATCTACATTTCATGCTAAAAATTTCATATGTAGGTTGTCTTGATCTGTATCTAGCCATTTCGGCGCAATTCATTCTTGAAATGTGTGTCGCAGCCAGAAATTGCAAGAAATTTACTAAATTTCTTATTCTGGGAGTTCAAGGTTATTTAAAGTCATCGACGTTGACATTCCTAAAAACGTTTGTCGTCAGTGCTTATAAACATCGTGTCTGTGCCTAAATGCAACCATTTCCACACTAGACAATCCAATAGCGGTAAAATAACGTCTTTTTATGCGCGAGAGCTAGCTAGCTAGCTATAGCGCGTATTAGCTATGGTAATGCCGTCCGCCCGTCCATGATAGCTTAGTGTCTCTAATATTTCGCGACAAAATTTCACGCCACTGGGTGAAAGGAATCTTCACGAACGAGGGGGCGAAAGAGGGGCACCCCTCTCAAAAAGACGTTATTCTACTGCTATTGGCTCGTCTAAGGTGAAAATGGCTGCAGATAGGCACAGATATGCTGTTATTATAACAAGCACTGGCAACGAGCTTTTTAGAAAATAAGGGGTTTTAGCGAATTTTTCAAAATCGCGAAAAATTCACTAAAACCCCTTATTTTGAAAGTTTAAGGTCATTCAAGGTCATCGATGTTGACATTTCTCATTAACAGTTGTTAAAACTGTTCACATTGTCGACAATCAATCTGCTGTTATGCTGTCATACATAGTATTACCAACAACAAAACAACGAAAACTACATCAGACGGCGAACGAATTTACGAATACCAACCAGCATTGCACATTCTTACTGACCACCGAACGCCGTGCAAATATTGCGGTAGATACAGCACGCGGTACACATAGTTGATGTTGAAGAATAGCGACCAACGAGCGTACGACGCGCACATGCATGCGTACAATCAACCGACCGACAATACTTCCGGCGGAAGCCGACGCCGCCGCCATATTGTCGTCTACAGTTGTAGTTGCGTCATTAAAACAGTCTGAGTATCTAGCAGCGGCAAGCACAGTGTCATGGTGCTGCAGCCTGCAGTTTTCTGTCTGAGCGGCAGGTGAGAATGGAATTAGCTTACAGACTTGTGGCAGAGTGTAGTGCTGATCGGTGAACAAGTGTTGTGCGTTATGTAAATTTACATTTTACTTACTTACTTCCTTACAGCGGGGTACTGGCGGAGCCCCGGCGAAAAACGAATTTGGTGCATTTAAGCGTCTCAGAACACTTCTGCTTGCCAGATATCGCAAATATAGCCTATCAAAAATTTTGAATTATAATTAATATTCAACTTCCATTCCCTAACTTCCCAAAAAATCTTCCCCTTATTTTTTCTTGGAGCATTTGCTCCAAGGTTTAATATCGTGTAGACGTTCATGATAACACATATAGGCCTAGTTTATTCAGACTTTGTGATTATAAAGTTAATCTCATGCAACAGCAAAAATTTGTATATTCAAACAATCAAAATCAAGCTCAAGATGTCACAATTTTATACGCATGCGCGAAACATTACATTGTATCTCAAAAAACATCCCCGACATTTTCGACTGTAACTTGAAAACCAATTATCAGATTTTGATAATTTTTGATAAGAATATTCCTGACACAACTTGCCATCAAGTAACTGTTCAATTTCCCACCTCACCCAACGTTTGTTTCTGCACTACCTAGGAAAACACATCCAGCGAAATATCACTTTTTTATTCAATGCGATACAATTGCTTAATTAACATAACGCATAAAAATAAATTTTGTTCGCATTTCTGACACTTTGGCTGACAATTCATCCAGTTTTCCATTTTTCAACTGCCTGCAGTAAAATTGCTTGAAGTGGTGGCCGACTATGCGAACACAGGCAAAGAGACGCTTTCTCCATTTATTGACAACAGTATCGATAAAGTTCTGCTCCAGACCAATCCAGGTTGTACCAGTCGCTTCTCGACTTCACAAACATTCCCAAACTTCATATGGTAGACACACTGCTGCATGACAGTCAAATCTTGTAATAGACCGGCTGTTGGGGCCCACAGATTAGGATAGAGGGAATTTATCGACGTTTTTCATTCATTTTAACACGTATTATGCTTGGTCTGCTTTCCCAGATAGTGCAGAAGCAGAAGTTGGGTAAAGTGGAAACTAAAACATTTATTTAATAGCCAGTTGTGTCAAAAATATTTCTGCCAAAAATTATTAAAATATGCTAATCTTCCTTTAAGTTACGATCGACAATGTCGGAAATGTTTTTTCAGGTGTTCTGTTTATTTCAACACATATTTTGCTTGATCTGCTTTCCTTAGGTAGTGCAGAAGCATACATTGGGTGAGGTAGAAAACTAAACTGCCATTTGATGGCAAGTTTTGTCAGAAATATTCGTACAAAAAATTATCAAAATCTGATAGTTGGTTTTCAAGTTATAGTCAAAAATGTCGGGGATGTTTTTGGAGACACAGTGTAGATTGCAGGTAAGGTCGCACAGAGCCGGTTGCAACATTTCTTATTTTATGACACCTGCACTGCAATTACGAGCGTCCGATACGCCTAGTAGACCTTGGTGTCTTATCTACCGTATGTTACTATATTGCAGCTACGATAGTGATGACAAGTGCCTTGAGATTATCGCTGAGCAAACACAAGCATAACGACTTAACAAGTATAGGCTAGGCAAGCAATGATCAATGCTGGTTTCATGCAGCCTCAGACTTGATAATGATTTGTTTTCTAAATATTGCATTTGAGAACTCATTATGGGGTCAACAATGGTGCTACTGCTAGATAGCGCTTTACTGGGGTTCAATGCTCATATAGGCCTAAACTAGTGATCACTTCGTTTTTAAGTTTCATTGTTTCAGCAACGCGTTGGTCAGATTTACAATAGAAATTCTAAATGGAGTTTCTAATATCGATACTGATGCTGCTGAGATGGGAAATATTAAACTGCCAATACGAACTACAAGGCCAACTTTTCATATAGGCTTAGTTCTACGAACTATTCGGTGATTTATGTCCAAAGCCAAACGAAATGTGTTCAAAAGATATGCGGTTAGATTAGAACCCAAGCAGTTAAACGAGTGAACATTTCCGGTTGGATGCATACGATTAACCTACGTCACAGTTATTACAGTGATTTGCTAGCATTCGGACGTCGGTTTACTTCCGATCCGCAGCGTGGCGACCTATTCTCAATACGCAGCACCAATTGACATTTCACGATTTACTCTTCGCTTGTAGCGCATAGCGTCATCGATTTATCAGTTTCCGATTTTTCGCCCCGTTTCGATAGCATCATAGCAATAAACGTCAATCGCAGTCATTGATTATGCACCAGTAGCGAGCTAACACGCTGGCCTACAACATGGCCCTAAAAATTGCACACATTTTATACGCCTTAAGTTTATCAAATATTAACCGATTGTTAAAATTTTTTTACTGTCAGAACCAGGCAAAAATAAGTAATAATACTATCATTAAAATCTCACCACACATCAAGTGCGTCGATACACTACTTTGTGAAATGCCAAAATGTCTTTAAAGCATAATGATGAATCAGGTTACGATTGTCAGAAGTTAGGCGTCCAACTCTCGTGGGCACAAATTTTTCGATAAACAAATAAAACTTTCGAGAACACTGACCAAATGCCAAAGGCGTCAGTGATCATGTCGCTAAGCACAGACAAAAGAAGATATACAAATAAACAAAATCTTTTAAAAATCAGGTCTCTGCTTGAAGGCAGAACTTTGCGTCATGGTGCTTTTACAAAACACAAGGTAGTGTAGCGACACACTTGGGGGGTGGTGGGATCTTTGGTGATAGTAATATTACAAATGTTCTTGTAATTTCAAAGCTAAAAGCATTATTTTAAACATTGGTTAATATTTGATAAAGTTAAGGCGTAGAAACAATACGGCATTTTGGGTCACCCTGTATAGGCCTATAACGTATCTGCCTCAATATGCCCCTCGTTGATTCGGTCTTATAATCAACGACCACGTTCGGTTATTACTGTATGCTCTAATTTGGACCACATTCAAAACTTTATTACTCACTTTGGCTTCGCAGCGGTTAGATGCGAAGCGTTTATTACACGGCTGCCCGTCCGGCTATTGTCTGTCCCACATTACGGGTTTCTACCTCGCAAACATATAAATGTTAAAAACAACACTGATATAAACGTTCTCCAGCGCAGAAGTAGAAGCAACCGACGTGCCAATTTTCAGTTTAAAACGTCAGCGATCAGCTCACCGATCGTAGAAAAAACTTTCGGTGAATGACCCATAGGCCTAACTTATGTACTCACGCAGCATGTACACTACAATAATTCAGTGGATTTGTTTGTATACGCCAATTTACAGCAATAACTGCATGGCAACAGCACTACCGCCGCGAGTCCATCGTAGACGTACGCACTGACGTTTATTGCTCATTAACTTGCTTCCTTAGTCACTTACTTATTTATTATTAGGCAACATCACTATAAAGCTTGTAAGCGTATTCCGCCTATTGCAACACATTTCTCCATAACGTGATCTGTCTATTGTCGTCTGTTACGTGTGACATTTAAATTAAAATTTTACATTTTAAGCACTGGCTTTACCATGAGTACAAAAAATCTGTAAATATGTAGTTAAGTATTAATCACCACTCACTGTTTTCCTTATCTGACGTTAAAAATGTGGCGACTGCCGATTGCATAGTAAAAACCAAATATCGAGTCCGCGAGAAAATGCGACATTGCCATGTTTCTGAAGTGCGAAGAAACTAAACAGATATCGTTATTAAAACTTTAAGACAGAATAAAGTAAAGGCCATGAAACAAAAATACAAACATTTAAATGCAAAAATCGGTAATTTTCTGAGTGAATCCAGATATCGTGATGCTTTGTGGAATCAAGTGTAACACCTACAAAAAAACTGCGATCTCTGATTTTTCATTTATTGTTATATGTCTGTTGGATAAATTAAATTTCTGTAAACTATTCATTGGCTTTATTTCTATCTATTAAGCCTATTTTTGGACACCAATATCAAAACCAAATACTCAACAACAGAAAACTGCAGACATTTTTGTTTAACTTTGGCCTAAATTACGCTAAAAACGCAAATAGCCTAATCACAATATGTTTGTAGCAGCATTTGCGTGGTTTTCAAAACGCTTAGACTGAGATAAGGCTTACCAGAAAACTGACGCTGTTCATGTTCTTTTGTATAGTCAGTGTCGATGAAGTAGATCAGAGAGTATAGGCCTACGTCCTATGTACGTCGCTGTATTGAGCACTCATCGATTTGCCGCCACGGCTCACGCAAGTATATTGACTTTTACCTGCAGTTCCCAAGCCTCCGACAAACTGTCCTCACATTAGGCCTACTGTCCGTCGCTTGCACGTTGTTTTGACTAATTCTGTCGAAATTATGTCATGCTCAATTAAACCACATGTTAGACTAGCTATAGGCCTACTTGATGCGCAAGCATTGAAAAGTTTGAAGTCAGTTTCCGACAAATCTATCTGATAAAATAAACCTGCCGTGTGATGCGATTGAACGGCACAGGCAGTGTTTAGTGACCAACTGACCATGCATCTAGCAAGGTCTTCGTCGCGGCGTTGCCCTTTTATGTATATTAGCCCTACGTGTTATTTCTCATTTCGATCATAAACGTAACGTTCATGGTTAGCCAATCAGCTGCAACTTCCAAGGCTGTAAAGCGCTTCTGGACTACTGTAAAAAGCGCTATAGCAAGTGTTGGACTTTAACTTTGCATTTTGCGGTTCATGCAAACTAAAAGACCAGTTCCAGCTGCGATTCTGTGGATTCTATTATAAACACACAATGCCTTCTGTACAGTTTAAAATTCTGGCTGACTTCTGAGCGTCTTACAGCTATCTGTTGCGGCTACCGAAATCCAGTGTATCTATACAACTCTGACGCATGCTGTGCGATATCAGAAGGGTACTATTGTATAAGATGATTTGAACTACACTCGGCTTGCACTGCTACCGTTTTGCAATTTTGGCTCGTTGTGCATCATAGAGCAAACGACGGTGTAGTCCTTGCCATCCGAGAGCACGTGGTTTAAAATTTTAGTTCGATACAACACTGTCTGGATTGGTATTATCTTGTACCGTGTGCTCACAAGTTATCTACTTCAGCAGTGCGGTATCTAGTACATTGGTCTACAAACTTTAAACAATGCATTCTTGATCGAACAACTTCGTGCAGCATTGAATGTCGCGAACAAGAGGCGAATCATGGCGAACACACAGAATAAAAAATACCTCGTACCCTGACTCGGATAAACTCCCAAATCTAGGCATAATCGACTGCTTCTAGTCTCAAGGCCCACCGGAAACTTTTGCACAGACTTTAGAACAGTTTAATTGCTGTGAATAAGATCAATCAAACAACTAACCGAGTTCTGGGCAGAAAGAAGATTTCTGCCAGCTTGGAACGAAGAACGGCTGCCGTGACAACGCTCTGTTGCTCTTAGATACCGTTCGGTCAGACACCGTATAGTCTGCATGTCTACAGCAGCTCTTACTACACTGTTTCAAAAAAACGGGCACCCTTTTTATTTCTTTCATAATTCACTCAAATAATGATCAATTAACACTAAATTTTTACCAGATGTAGCTGAAGAAATGCCAATTCAAAATATATGGACAAAATATGGCTGTTAGTTAAATATTCTTTGCTAGTTGTGATGTAATGCTGACGTCATAATGCATCGTGAATACAAGC
>Ga0209367_1003047_pt1 | contig 22552 bp, 9 predicted proteins | sample WorMetLIZISLAND2_FD_187412 | JGI IMG/M metagenome (GOLD analysis project Ga0209367, IMG submission 187412) | Marine gutless worms symbiont microbial communities from Max Planck institute for Marine Microbiology, Germany - Olavius geniculatus... ... | reverse complement strand
TTTCTAGGTCTGTGCAAGGCGGCAAGGGATCCTTACGCCACCTGCCAAATATCAAGTTGATCGGACAACAGGCGGCGAAGTTATGGGGATTTTTCGCCAACAACGCAATTAGTCGCCGTGACCTTGATCTCTGACCCCTTGACCTTGAAATTGGTCCACGGGGTGCTGGTGTCCCAGGGACCCTTCCTACCAAGTTTGGTATTCGTAGGCCTTTTTGTTTTCCCTCTAGGTGGAGGCACGGGAGAGACAGACAGATGGACAAGATCAACACATGATGGGGCCTCCTTCTAGGAAGGACGGCCCCATAATAAACGAATTTGTATAGTGCCAGTATGTCAACTGACTTCAGAGGTGCTGAATTATAAGTAGACAATTGCAAGTTTTGGCTCGGGTGGGGGTTAATTGGTTCAACCCCCATAACTCCCTTTCCCAGGACCCCATCTGTCAAACCTTTATTTGTACTTGCGCCGTCTTTGTATTGTTCTGATGAGATGGTGTGTTGTGCTGGACGCAGATCTGACAGGTTCGAAGGATGGCACAGTTCGGCTGTGGGAATGGGGCCACATGGAATGCATCAATGAGCCACGGAAATCTGGGGCATTTCCCAAAGTGACAAAGGTGCTGTTTAATGCTCAAGGCAACAAGGTACGATGACAACAGATTCACTGACAGTGTTTGCTGTATAAATTCATTTACTTACTTACTTACTTACTTGTTTACACATTGCACTTGCTCAACAAAGATCTGATCTTTACCATTTACTGATATATTGTACTTTTATCAATTAGCATAGGTGTCTCACAGCTCTGTGATGTAGGACTGTAGCACTCCTCTGTATTTGGTGATCTAGTCAATTGTTACCTGCTGCCATAAACTATACAGCACACTTTTTTATAACCTCACCACTTCACCGGTGTTAAACTTGGCATTTTAACATACTGTGCATTCAAAGTATAGTGTAGTTTCGTCACTGTTATTTTACAGTAACTCGGTAGGCTCGGTATTAAAAAGTGGAGGAGGGCACAAGGGCCCAAAATTACTAATGGGGAAAGGGGCTAATCTGAAATTACCACTCTCCACCTCCGCATTTTCGCTTTGCTGAATTGTATCCTTTTTTACAGTTAAGTGTGAATTGTTATGGTATTCCGTAATGTTCAGTTTACTGTGTAGCTTTTTATGGGAAACCTGCCATGTTAAGCCCAAATTCCATTACGCCGACTTTGCGACAAAGTCCGGGACAAGTTCGCGGACTTGTCGCAGACACAAATCATGAAAGTCCGCGACGCAAATCACGTCGCCGACTTTCATGATTTGTGTCTATGACACTTGTCACGGACTTTGTCGCAAACATCTCGACATGTCGAGATGGTTTGTGTTCGCGACTTTCGTGATCTGTGTCCACGACTTTCCCCGCGGGGAAGTTTCAATGAAAGTCGGCGTAATGGAGTTTGGGCTTTACCAGACATACGGAATTACACAGTGTTACCTGCCACCCGCCACAGGTGAATGTGCCATGTCTTAATCCCAGCCAGACAGGCCTGTATTTGATTTGATTAACCATGAAGGATGGAGGGCTGAGTTGACATTACTGAGATGGTTTACCTGTTTGCAGACATTGCAGACACATTCTAGTAGTAACCACTTGATAAAGTGACATTGATGTTTCACACCACAACTTGTCTTTTGGTTCCCGTGCATTTCGAGTTTTCACACCACAAGTATACAGTTCTGTTCCTCTTCATATTCGTCAAGCTGAAACATTCGCCTTTTTTCAGACATCATTTTAAGACTTATTATTTTCAGTCCGTTTATCTTGCCCTCTAGCGCCCCTTTCCAATGCGCCCCGATACTTTTGTGAGATTTTAGCGCTATATAAATTGGTATTTACTTACTTGACTGGGAGTCGAACTCACAGTTTTTTGATTATTACTCCAACGTTCTAGACATCATGCTACCAAGTGATGTAACTACTAGTGCCGGCAGTCTGTGGTATCTACAGTATGTGCTGTAGACTGTTGTGTGCTGTGTTATGCTGGCTACAGTTCGGAGTGAGTGATACAGAAGGTGGAGTGTGTCTCTGGCAGGTCGGCCTCGGCCTGGGCAGTGTCGGCATGAACAAACCTTACCTGGTACGATCTGTCTGCTCACGTTTACCGCCACTATGATCTAAAAGTAATTGCATTAATTTCACGCAAACAGTAAGTGGGTTACTAAGTAAGAAAACTTATGAAGGCCTGTTTAGAAGTTAGTTGCTTGGTTGAGTGTCATTCACAAGTTGTATTTTTTTCTGTCTGTTTTTGTCACTTTGTATGGCTCAGTGTATGCTTTTAATGCTTTGATGCTGTTGTTTTTTGTGGATGGAAACGACATCTGATCCAGACTTTAACAGTACTTAGACTTGGATCTTCTTGTTCCCACTGCAATAATGGGCAACAAGGGCCTGGCTCTTCACACCTTGCGATCACCGGCAACAGATCTTTCTTCCTCCCAGCTAACAGAACTCTTCCCAAATGCTTACTTTTCGGCATTCGCCTCCCACGAAAGAATTGGTCGGTTAAACAAAACTCATGTACATGTGCAATAAGTTATTCAGTTGTGGCATTATGTTTGCGTGCATTAGTTACTCCACATATGTTCTTGTACTTTTGTGTACAGAGCTTCAAGTGTCACAGTAAAGTGACGAGTGACTTTGTGTTCGTCGGCTCATCAAGCCTGATTGCTACGGCCGGCCACTCAGCTGACAATCGCAACGTCTGCTTGTGGGACACGCTACTGCCACAGAGACGATCTCTCGTTCAAGGTCTGACAGCTACAGTAGATATTTCGTAATATTGCAAGTTATGCTGTTGTTGTTGTAATAGCCCATCAACTCAGGACTTTTTTCTGGTCATGGTTGAATAAGCGACGCTTGACGATGCTGGAGAAGAGTGAGGGAGGGGGATATGGAGTCGTTTGCAGCCATTGTGCTGGACGGACTGTCGCCGGACACTGCCATGCCAAGGCTTGTTGTCGACGTTCTTTCAACGGCAGGCGAACCAGCTGGCTGTTGGTTCCACCACGGAAAGGCGACTCCACCAGAACTACAAGTTATGTCACAGGAATTTTTGCTACTGGAACATAAGGCATAAACTAAACGTTAAACTTTTGAAAACTTTACCATGATTAAACCATGATTAAACTTAATGGAACAAGAAACTAAAATTGGATCAAGTTTGGCATGGATTTTGGGGGTGCTTTTTGGTGTTTTTTCTTGTTTTTATCTGATAAAAAGCCCCCGGTTTTTTTGGGGGTATGCAGCCGGTAGAGATGTGACGAACTTCGAATTTGCATTCAACAACATGCGCATATTGACCACTTTTCAGCTATTTGATATTCAACGAATAGTTGGTGGCACTTCTGTTGAATACTTTAGATAGAGGATACTGACTGCAGATAACACAGAACACTCTGGATGTTTCTTTTTCTTAATGGAACTTGATTGATTCAACTGAACTTTGCCTTAGATACTGATTTTTTTCTGACTGAACACTGAATGACTACTTTGGATGTTTCACTTTATTCATATACAGATGTAGTCGAGTTTCCTTGAGGCTGAGTAACTATTCGCATTCGTATTTTTTATTCGATGAATAGTAAATTTAATCTTCACATTTGACGAATGTGAATATTTGCCGGCATTGTCACATCCCTAGCAGTCGGGTGTGTGTACCATTTTGTTTGTGCTGGTATGCAGCATTCCAGTGTCACACGGACGGCTGCTCAATGGTCCTATACGCTCCCCAGCACCAGGTGTTGATCAGCGGTGGTAAGAAAGGAGAGATCTGTATCTTTGACGTGCGTCAGAGACAGCTGAGACAAACGTTCCAAGCACACGAGTCAAACGTCGCTATCAGATGTCTGGCGTTGGACAGCGCCACTACTGCTGAGGAGTGCTTCGTCACCGGTGGATCTGACGGTGATATTAAGGTCCTCATTCATTCTTTCATTCGTTTATTGAGTTTACTAACAGGGGGGCCTGAGTCTGGCTATAGTTATTGTCGGCGTATGTCAAATAATAATTATTTAAATAACTCTCTTTGTGTTGTTGCTCTTTTTTGGACGTTCAATGTTGGTCGATTTATTCATTCATTCATTTATTCATTCTTCGTTATTCATTTGTTTATTCAGTCCATTAATGTTTTAAATTTGAGAAAAACAACTAAGTGAAAAACAACTAAGTGTGCAACGATCACTGTTACCAAACAGTGTTGCGGTCGTTGTTGTTGTTGCAATTTTTAAACCCAACATGGGGCAGGACAGCCAACACTCGTGGGTTTTGGTCCCAATGTTGGCTCCTCAGCCGTCGCTGACAAATCACTAGTTGTAACTGGGTACTTACAGAAATTTCTTGAAGTCTTTTTTATACATCTTTCAATATCTGCTGCTGTCATTGTCAACATCTTTTTTCTCTAGGATGTAAACTAGAATTTGTCCATGTCATATTGCTCAGATGTGCAAATGTACTGCACTTGACAAAGAAAGTGACTAGCACTTTCTGCATTTGATGTTTTCATTGCATCAACTAGTGTTTGCGGTAATTGTGGTGCTGTGTTTCATGTGGAATGCATCGTTATCATTGACTAGTTACAGTTTTAAGTGTTTTTCTTATATTAAAATGCTATTGCCATCCAGCGGGATACTTAACAATCCTTATCTTACCTTACCTTACCTTACCTCCGGGGTAGACAGGCTCTTACACCTGCCCAGCACTGAGGCCGTATCAGTTCGGCCCAATGCACGTCCTTGAATGTAACCATAAGGTTACAGGTAGCGGCTATAAAGCCATAGATGGCTGTGAAGCCGTAAATAGACGGCTGTAAAGTCATAAATAGATGGCAGTAAAGCCGTAGTCGGCTGTGAAGCAGAAACCAGCACAAAAGCACTGGTAACGTGTAGCAAATCTGCTCTCATGGGTTTGGTCAGCTCTTAGTTATCTCCTCACCTCCAGATTTTAGAAATCTTTCGGGTCATCGGTACAAAGCCCCACCACCACGACAAGGTGGCTGACCATGGTGGGGTACTTAACAATCACTTTGTAGCAAATTTTCCATGGAGTGTGACAGCGAAAGAGTTTTTAAAAAAAATTTCACAGTACTTGGCGAAGATGTAGACAAAAGTTTGATGGCAGGTTTTTCAGAACGGACGGTGTACATATTGCAGGTGTGGAGCCTAGCAGTGCATAACCTGATGTACTCGTTCCCGGGTGAGCACGCCAAGGCGTCGTCATCTCTGTTCCGCTCCCCAGGTAGTGGAGTGGCACAGCTTTACCTGAGCTCCCGTGGACATCTGTTCTCATGCGGTGCCGACGGCTCACTCAAAGTCCGACAGCTGGCTCACCATGCCGCCTCACACCAATACACAGCCACCCTGGGCTCCATCTCCAGCCGTTAGTGACTGACGTAACGTGGTTTACCAGTTGTCCGATGCTCAGGCTGACACCTGTCTGGAACCAGTGCCGTTTGCGGCGTTTGACAGCAGCTGTCGTATTGGCCAGAAGTCAGGGAAGAATTGTCCTGGAAGATCTGGGGAAAAGGCGACATGCAGCAAAACGCTTGTAAAAAATGCTTCTGAGAAAGTTAGGAATAATGTGTGCCTGGCTGAGCTATGGAGGTAGGAACAACTTAGGAAGATCACAAGAAGAAAATCTTTTGAGGTTTTGGAAACTGTTTACTGTTAACTTTGCATTTGTAGCAACTGCTTGATTTCTTTATGCATGACGTGAGTAACTGCAGCATGGGGAGCAGTGCCGTAAGGTGTTTGGGAAAATTTTTGACGGAATTTTGTCGTGCCAGAGAGTAGCCAGCCTGAGTGTTAAACCGTCACAACGGTTGTGAAGTGTACATTCCGTAAAGAACATTATGATGTATTGTATCTTGCTCAGAGCTGATGTGCAATATGCTCTAAGGGCCGGTTGCTTGTTTTTTTTGGTCTAACTAATTAGTTAGCCAACCTCGCATTGTTATTTTCACTTGTGGATTTTCCGGTGCATCAAGGGTTACTAGCTGCCATTTTAAAATTATAAATAAGTCAAATTTGGCACTTTGAAGGAACTTGTGCAGTTTAACATTTTTTTGGCATTGTTTTTTGAATTTGGCAGTTAAACTGAAGTTTGGCACTAATTTGACATTAATCTGGCAGTAGCAAATAATTTTATTCTTATTGATGTTGTTGAAAATTTGGCTGGTTGTCAGTGAAAAGCACTGCATTTGGTATTTTGAGTCAAATAGAGTTGTCAACCCGATGCACAAGTGAAATTTGCAAGTGAAAAATCTTGCAATTAACGAACGCCAGTTTGGAATTGTCCAGTCACTGTTCAAGTGTGTAACTAGTTACTGGTTAGTTTTGTTAACCGATCGTTTAAAAGCCAGAATCCGGCCCTGAGTGATCTAATAGAGATTCAGTGAATGATCGAAGGAGATGGTGATAATAATACGAACGTCGTCTAGTGGCTTGTCTGTGGTGTAATTATATTATATTTTAGCACAAGTGTTTGTTCACTCATGTCTGTAGATCGTCGTCGTCGTTGGACAATGTGTAGATTATTGATATTGTAATTAATGTTATACATACCACTGCAAGTACTGTTATTATTATATTATTATTATTATTTAGCTGGGAAAGATTCATAGTTGTTGTCGCTGAGTGTGTATTCCGACTGATTGTAAAAATGTTTTGTTACAACGTTAATATGTGTCTCGAGCCCTCATTACGATAGTTTGTTAAGCTATGAGAAAAATCCGACGTGCAAAAGTGTTACGGGAAAAGTGTTTTCTTTTTGTAGAATATTGTGAGAGAAAACTAAAAAGTATCTAAGAATGTGTGCATAACCACATTTCTGACTTGGAAAGAACTTTGGGAGATACAAAGCTTTTCACAGATAACAACCAGGTCTACACAAAGCCTAGTGCTGTCTGAGATCAACGATTTTATGTATGCAGTGAAAACACTGTATAAGTTATTGTGTTTGCCTCCACCAACCTAGTGGCCGAAGGCATTATGTTTTCAGAGTGTTCGTGCGTCCGTCCATGCATGAGTCCGAACAAACATTGTTAGCAAGATACCTTGCATATTTGTTGACGGAATTTGACCAAACTTTCACCACTAACAGACTTTGGGGCAAAGATGAACGCTTCAAATTTTGGGGTCAAAAAGTCAATGGTCAAGTTAGTGATGGGGGTCATGCCCCAAAATGCACTTTTTGGCCTTCTTAGCACAATATTTCGGGTGTTATTTGTCACATGTTGGTGGAGGCATAATAGTCGACAGAGTCATAACGACCATCTGGTTTCTGGAAAATTTGTGATTAGTTAGTTTCCATATCCCCCCTGGCTGATGACCAAAGAGCTGCATGTTGCTTGTGTTTTCCGTTTGTTTTGCTGGCAGTTTGTTTGATGACAGAGTTACTGTGTGCAGTGGTTGTCGATAGCTTGAGCGGCTGTGATATCACGTACTGCTTGCTCTGCGGAGTTCCTGTCTCCTAGTATCCTTTTTGATTGATGCATTAAGTACAAACTCCAGTCCACGTGAATGAAAAAATGATTGAATGAATTTCTTATCAACAAAGCACAACACCAATAGAAGCTACATAACGTAAAACTTCGAGTAGAATCAGTGTCCCGTATAAACACTGGGTCCCAGATACAGGCCAGGGACGGTGAAGGTAACTTGTATTAGTAGAAGCCGGGTCCTGGATATAAGCTGGGTTCCAGATCAGAGATGTGTGAATCCTGAATGCTTGCGGACGTGAGTCCCGTGCATCTTTGTTCCAGATATAGGCCGGTATGACTAGGATTCTGGTATATGGAGATGACATTTTTCTGATTCTTTTGAAAAAAGCACTGGGAGTACCAGTAGGCCCCAGGGCTCAAGGTAACTTGTACTTTTAGAAGCCGGGTTCTGGATAAATGCTGGATCCCGGATACAGGCCAGAAGTCAAGGCAAAGTTTTACGATATTGACAGGAAAACATCAAGGGGATAATGACCCTTACAGGCAGGTGCCCTTTGTAATGTAATACTTCTCTTATTTGTTGTGGAGTTGCTGTACAACAAATACGTAAAAAACTAGTTCACAGCAAAGATAAAAGTTGAATTGTCACGGCAGATCCACGACATCTTGACATGCCGAGATGTTGCATAGCTTTTTGCCTAACCTGCTGTCCAACTATTCCGCAACATATTGACCTAGTGGAGCTTGAAATGTAGAGGTTCATTCCGAAATTCATTACTTTACTGTTTGAAGAGAATCAAATATACAAAACTACACATAATCGTTATTTGCGGTTCATTGCTTATTTCAAGCCAGTACTTATTGTGTGTGCACTAATACTGTAATCATATATGATCTCATTTGCTCCAAAGTGTTCGTGTATTCGAAAATTTCACGAGGTTTTGCATCATTTGGAGCAATTCTGTAAAATTAGATCGATTATGCAGAAACTCAATAATTGTGTTTTTGTGATTAGCAAATGAATAGTGTGCATACCAATTACAGCACTAATATATTTATGTGTTAATATTGAACTGATGAGATGCATTTTTTTTTAATTGGATACCCTGTAAATATCTTACTGTGTTAGTGTTCTTGTGCTGCAGCATGTAAGACTGTGTTTAATTCAGTTATCACGTTGCATTATGTCATCATTATTTTCATGATGTGTTGCTACATATTCAGCTGCAACTTTTTTCTCCGTATTGCTTTATTGTAACGTTGAAAACAACACTTGTGTGTGCAAGATAACATGTTTGGGTTCGCTTCGGATCAGTATTCGTTATTATTTAATTTAACAATTGCATTTTAATGAAATTATTTGTGTGCTTAAGCGTATAATGTAGTATATAGTTTGAACGTCCTTGGTGGTCTTCTGAATAAATTCTTATATTGAGAGAATAATGAGCTACATAAATTTATTGGAGAACAACCACTATTTGCTAACCTGTCTGTTTCAGCCAAGTTCTGCTATTGCCTTTTTGGAGCAGTTCACATATACAGCTAGATTAATTCAATAAATTGCAGATTTTAATTGAACGAATTTATTTTTGTAGCTTGTGTTATAGCGGTAGATTACAGTGGTATGCCAAGGATCAGTCGTAGCCTAGATAGTTGTATGTAGTTTGCACGTGGATCGGCGTTTTGTAGACCAAACGGTCGTCACACCAGCAGTTTTTTTTATCATCTGATGGGTTTTCTCTGTTCCCGTTGGTTGCACTTTAGTATTTTTGCCGTTTTCTTTCACCTTCACTATATTTCTGGTCATCGTTAACAAGTAATTATAGTTTAGTACTGGTGTGTGTAATCGTTTAGTACTAGGTTGGTCACATAATGTCTTTTTTTCTGTATATTTTGGCCTCTGTTGCATTGATGCAGTGGCCTAACCAATGGCAAGTGACTGAAGCTTTGATCGGTCATTTCTTGGAAATTGTCTGCTAAACAGAAATCGAATGAAGTAGCAGTTGCATTAGATTTTTTCTACACTTGGCCAATTTGACTGTTTTTTTTTGTTACGATGAATTCATGAAATAAAATTACTTGTCACGGCAGTGGTGACAGGAAAAGAAAAACTCAGTTGTAACCATTGCTCATTAGTCATATAATCGTTGAAAAAAAAAATACGCCAGCAGTTTCCGATACCTGGCTCTTGTTTGGCAAAGGTCAAACATTCCAGCGAATAGCGTAGAAGAGATTGTATTTCATTAACTTTATGTACATCTTTACTTGTCTTTGTTGTTTTGCTGTCTGTCATTCGTTGTCTGCATCTGTGATTTCTTATATGAATGTATGTCTGACGTCTGTAGATCTGTCGGTATAGCCTCCTATCTATCATTAGTTTGTTGCTGTATGCTCATTGTCTGTTCCGCTATTAAACCATGTACGTAAGAACTGCTGATTGTTGTTTTTCGGGATTCTTTCAAAATATTCTACACACACGAGTTCATTGTTCAGCTAAACTTTGTCATGCTTGGAGGATATACTGATTAAACTCGGGAAGGAAACGTAAGAAAGACCTGGTCAGTGTACCGGGTAGAAAATGTACACAGCATCGAACAGCCCCAACTTAACATTTACACTTGCGTTCGAAACAAAAGCAAAACAGGCACATCATCATTTCGTGAAACTGGCAAATACAGGGTGAGCCAAAAAACGTGGCACTTTACTATTGTCCATATCTTCGCCAACTATTGATCGATTTTTAAAATTCTTTCACTGGCACACTCTGCAGACAATTTGCAATAACGTGATTAGTACATATCCCACCACACGATAAATGTCTCTACACTTACCTTCTCAAATATCAATGAAATATGCATACATAACGATAATAACAAACATTTTGGTAAAATTGAAAAAAAACACTTCAAACTAACATTGAAGTAAATGGTCTGTATGACATTAAACTGTGTGGGTCTAACACAGTCTAGCATCATACAGATCATTCGTCGCAATGTTGGTCTGCCCCCTTTGCTTTAATTTTTATAGCTGAATTGTTTTTTTCATTTACCTGTATTTTTGTTATCGTTAGTTTTTGCTTACGTTTGTATTTTACAAGGTAGTGTAGAAATCACATTATTGCAAATTGTCTGCAGAGTGTGCCAATGTGCCAGTGAAAAATTTTTGAAAATTGGTCAATAGTCAGCGAAGATATTGACAAAAGTGCCTCGTTTTTTATGGCCCACAGTGTACATGTAAAACTTTTTATATATTTACAGCTGGCGCTTAGCTGGCTTTTTGCAGGACTTGCATGTATTCCTACTATACATGCAAACAGCTTGGCTGGCCAGTGGTTAGTCTTAGGGCCGGTTTCTGCAGTAAAGCTAGCAGTTTGCATAAATCACAATTCTGGACTACTAATCATTCAATTTCAGCTAGTTAGCTGTACGTCTATCCTTTGCAAATTGGCTGAAAACTTGTATTTTATACAGTTATTACAAAGTTAATGGTACTGCAAAATCGGTTACTGGTTATCGGCTCTCGTAGAGGCTCAGACATAACTGCCACTATGCTGAATCTCAAATGACAAAGATAACCATAAACTGCTTTTTACTAGCAAAACAACTCGACATTTAATGCAAAGCACAGACCACGGTGAAGGCAGAGACAACATTCAACGATGTACAACATTACACTGAAGAAACGAACATTTCAACACAATCTTTGATTGCCAAAAGCACGTGTGCCACTTAAGTCCCTTACAAGCAAACACAGATGTTTTGCAAAGAGAATTTATAGCATAAACAGCAACAAAAATGACAAAATAAATGAGCATGGAAAGAGTGTAAACCCATCACCAAGACTGCTCTGATGCAAGCATGCTTACTACAGCATTACTTTTAACAGTTACAAAAAAAACCAAAGCAATACTGGTAACTGAATAGAACCATATCCACTACGCTGTATCGTTGCAGCTGTGTTAGTATGGTGACCAGTTGTGTGTAAGTGACTGAGGGTTACAGCACCAAAATCTCCGACTCCCCGTGACGGGACAATGCAGTACCACGATTGTCACTGCCAAAACTGTCTCTCTATCCAACGGGTGCAGAGTACAACAGACGCACAACAGACAGACAGATGGACAGACCCAACATCTGTCACAATAGCCGAAACATGCCGCCTGAAAACTGACTTCACGATTACAATTCAGACACATATTATACAATTTACAAAAAAACATAATCTGTAATGACTACACTGTTCCAAGAAATCGTGCAAAAATGAAAACAATAGCCATTATGAAAGATGCAAACAGCTGCGTTGGAAAATGTACAGTAAAGAAAATGCAATAAACAAAACATGATTAACTACAGCCATATTCAGTACGAGCAAATGTTCTTTCAAATAATGCACACATAAAACGCTCAATAATTTCTTTGCACTACAAGTGATTTAGGCAACATCATAGCAGTAGGCCTAATTACTTATGCAGTCAAACACATTCAAATTCAGAAACACTGTATTCATGAAGCCAACGTTATCTTTTCATATCTGCCTTTCGTATCCTCTCTGCCAAACTGTTAACTTGTGATCAGATTCTAACAAAATTTTATAGCCCTGAAATGCAAATTTTTAACGAGATTAATTGACAAAACGTTCTGGTTGCGAGGCATGGTCCAAAGAAGAATCGATTGGATTTTGGTCGCTTGATAAAAAAATTTCAACACAATGATCTTTGTTCACTGTCGTTGCTTCCTATAGACATAGCACAGTCCTTGGCAGCAGAGGTTTGCCCTGGTTACAGACTTACACATGTATCACGAAAATTGCACTTAAGTTAACTCCTAGAAACAAATACATTTATTTATACATGCATGTCAAAACAATAAACAGTCGACGGTGCGGAGTGCGAAGAAAGTCCGTAGTTAGAATTCAAGGCGGAAGGCACGGCACTGGCTGGCGGAATCCGTCCCAATGTCGCCACTCTGTAGCTGTATCACGTGCTGATAGCAAGACGGTGCCACATCGATGCGCAGTCGCTGTAGCTCGGCTGAACTGTACACCTTCCATCCCATCAGTGATGTCGACTCATAAGCCGGGATGATCACCGAAGGTATTGGAGGCTCGGTCAGGTGGTTGTCACTAAGGTATGCTTTTCTACCGTCAATAATTGCCTCCAGCAGTTTGCGACTTGGTTCGGCACACGAAAGAACGTAGTGCCCGGCGAAGACGTACCGAAAGAACTCGGGATCGACTAGCTCGTTGCCATTTGTAGGAACGAAGGCCAGCTCAAAATAGAGCGGCTTCCTGGGATGACTAGTCACCGAGGCTGCCAGACGTCCACTAGCACTCGATGGCTTTGTTGCGGGTGCCTACAAAAAACCAACAACAGTTAAGGCCAAACCTCACTAAGATTTGTTGCTCTGGGATTTATGCTGCACAAGGTGTACGACATATCTGCAACAAATGGAAAGTCGCAACAAGTCCAAAAAGTCTATGCTTTACTGCTCATGTTGTCAACTATGTCAATCTACAGTCAAATGCCAAATAATAACTGACTGGTTGATGGCTGATTGATTAGTTGACCGATTTTAAGTTTACTGTATCAAATTCATTGGCACAAATGAAAAATATTCCAGTGTAGCAAACTCATAAAAGCAGATTGGTAAGCAAACTGTCTCCTATTGTAACCTGCATTTCAAAGTGCCGATAACAGAAAAGTATAAGAACTATTGTCAAATTCAGAATCCAACAGAATACCAAATCCAACAGAATACCATCAGACGACGGAAAAAGCACCGTAATTAAGTTTTTTCAACTAGTTTTACCACTGTAATACATTTAGTAAGTAGGCTCCATACTCTAAAGGTCCATGGCAACAGTCAAAATCACTTGTAAAATTTATGTAGACCTCAATTAAACATTTCACCTTGCCTATATAATATAATGATTTAAGCTTTATAAGTGTACGAAATTAATGCCTGAATATAACGAAAAATGGCATTATGTTACGCTATGCTAAAAATCCTAACCTTGAAAGTAGCAGGAAGTGACGTCACTGCATGTACCCAGTCAGTGTTTAGCAATTAATTTTAATATTTTTAATGGCAAAAAATACTGTGTCGCATGACAACTGCAGCAGTACATATAACATAATGCTTATGTTTCTGTGCGTATTTTACGTTGACTATGAGTACACGCGGTGACGTCATCAGCCTGTCAACATGGCATCTCGTTTTCTGCGTCATTTTCGTAGATCGTCAATTTCAAATGTAAGTTTCTTCATGTTGACAAAACGCCCAAATGCCAATATTACTGTCAAAATTCTCAGAAAATTGTGCTCTTCAGGAAAATGTTAAGTTAATTTTGGTGTCCATGAACCTTTAAGGAATGCTTTCTGCATCCACGCCACTTTTTACATCATATCTAAAACTGATTCGTTAAACAATTCAACAAGCTAAGGGTGAGACAAGAGTAATGCAGATAAATTGCCTCTGTTACCTTCTTGGCGTCCGTTGCAGCAGGCTTCCTTCCAGGGGCAGCTGTGGCTGGAGCGCGTTCAGATGATCTGCCAGCTGGTTTCTGTGCCCGTCCATCGTGACCTCCGGACAAGTCTCTCGCCGTTCCGGCCTTGCCTGCTGACGACGTCGAAGTTCTTGTTGTATCAGTTTTCGCTGACAGAAATGATCGTTGGGCACCTGCACCGGCACCCCCATGACTTTCGCGCTTCTTGCCATCGTTGAGCGGAGCTGGCAGGCCCAACGGAGGTCCCCAGCTTGACAGTGGATCGAAAGCTTCTTCCGCCATGCTGGCAGCAGGACTGCATCCTTCTGCGCTCGGCTGTTCAATCAAAGCATCATCAATCACCGTATTGAAATTATTTTCGGAAATAAACTTTAAGAACCAGACAATGCATAAAAAGGGGACATGCATTGCATTGCAATTGGAAACAATCAGACTAAATCATCACAGTGAAAGGCTGAAGGTGTGGTTGAACACTGTGATCAATATGAATACCTTTCACTGTGATGATCAAAGATAATCATTTCTGAAAACTGACTGATTGCCCGATCTATAGGAAGCATGTATGCCCACTTTTCATGCACGACCTTGCTAAGTTGACAGACTTCAACCTGAAGCCTGCCGGAGAAGGATAATGCTCACTATGTAAATTAAACTGCATATTTTAAGGAGAAACTAACAGCAATAGGTGCATCAACATACAACATCATGAGAAAACTACAGGCCATTAATACAATACAATAAAATACAGTCTACACAAACTGCAGTGATCTAAACATTTCATCTATCTGTTTACAATGGATCACAAGTGAGAAAATGCCTTACTCTTAGATTATTAGTATATTAGGGACAGGCCAATACATCGGAAATGAAATTGTGTCCTTGCTGCACATAGGCCACTTTATCTTCAAACAAAAGTAATCAGCAAGCATAATACATCTATCATATAAGTATTCTCTGTTCTAGGTAATCATTAATTGATCAAATATATTATTAATACCTCGATCGGTTGAGCGTGTGGATCGTTATGTCGGTCCAAGTCTGCTGGAAGTTCCATGTTGTCGGCTGAAGCGTGGTCCAAGTTTTCGGTCAGCTCAATCTGAGGTTCGCTGTAGTAAAATGCTGTTGGTTCACTCTCCATGGCAGAATCTTCTGGCACAGTTTGTTCCACTGGACTGAGTGGTACATCATCGGCAGTGTCAACCGTATCTGAAACAACATTGCCATGTCAGATATTGTCTGGTACGAACAAATATACTAAGTCTCTGAATGGTGATATCTTTGTATCTACTAGCCTGGTCAACACCACATTTGAAACAGAGCACAAAATTCTATAGTGGCCCTTTCAATACAAAACTCTTAAAACTAAAAAATGTTATCCGAATACCAAATGAGCTCTTCAACAGAACCGGGCCTTCAAGATCGATGATTCCAAAAACTATCTTTTATTCAAATCCGATCAAAGTTTGTTGCACTATTTATTTTAAGTCACGACGCAAATGTTCATTTAGTACAATGTTTCGCAAGAATGTTAGTGTTACTCAACTCATCCTGGCCATTCCATCGTGGTTGGTTGACGCAGCAAGTAAACACAAAAGCTGGGACGTAAACAGGCACAACGCGTGATGCACTAGCCCTGCATCCAGGGTCCAAGAGTTCAAAATGGTGACTGGCTGAGGACTAAAATGGAAATTAGCGCCACCCTGAGGTCCTTATGGCCTGGGAAAGACATTTTTCTGGTAGTGCTTGCTTAAATGCAGATCTGTCGAAGCGTTAATTTTTTTAACGCATTAATTAACGCGTTATTAACGCACCCAGGCTCATCAAGAGGGAGAGTGGGGGGGTAAGTTACCCCAGGGCCCCACGACGTTTGGTGGGCCCAGCCTGTAGAATACAGAAAGTTATAAACACAATTTTAAACGTATAATCAACAATAACCGACGTCATAGCTAGCATAGAAATCTATTAGCTTGTCGTCAGAATAATTATTTATCTACAGTAGGCCCTTGATGAAACGACAACTACAGTTTAGTTACTTGAATTCATTCAATTGTCAAATAACCATAGAACAGAATACTGGAACTTTTGCTTCACAGAATTAAGTAAATTAACATAAATTCAAGTATGTTCGTTAATTTTTTAACGCATGTTAATTAATAACGCATTAACGCGTTAATTAATGTGTTAATTTGACAGCTCTACTTAAATGATATATGACGAGTTTTTACCAGGTACTCGGTCGTGTGAAGCAGCATGGCCGAACGATGGCAATTCCTCTGAATACTCCTGCTCTGGCTGCTCCACCAGTCCCAAACCATCGAACTCTTCAGTTAATTCTGGTCTCTGTGACATCATCATCATCATCTTGTCCAAAAATACCAGCATAAAAAAATATAACAATGCACAGAGATGTTAGCAAGGGATCCAGTTCCATTAATAACTTGTGCCCATAAAATTAAGGCAGAAAACAAATCTACATCAACACAAAAACAGTTTTTATATGCATCTGCTGAACGAAACATGTAGCGACAAAAAATGTATCGGCAGGAAGACTCGAGTTTCAGACCCAGTCTCAGGCGTCTACCAAAGAAAGAAAAATGGACAATCCACTCAGAATTTTGTTTTTACATTTCATGTTATGGTATTTTTCTTTACATACACTAATTATGTAGTCGCTTGCCTCAATGCCTGGCAGTTCTTCTTTTAGTGGAGACTCGTGGTGCACTGGCTGCTCTGGTGGTTCCATCTGTTGTGCCGCTATTTCATCATCAATCCCATTAGTAGTAGCACTGGGTAAATCCTGATTCTCTGACACGTGGTCTCCATCATCTGCCTGGATGTCTGATTCAGGCTCCGCAACAGTCGGTGGCACTGACTCTTCCTGTGTCACTGCACTCTCTAGTTCCTCTCCAGTTGACTCTTTCTCCGATGGTGGTTTGTCAGGTGAAATCTCATCACTAGTACCTGGCGAATGAACTTCTTCCGGTTCTATGGTATCATGCACTGCCACATCTGCAATTTCTTCGGCTCTTTGGTCAGAAGATAAAGAAGTCGGCTCAGTGTTATCTTCTAGAAGATGCTCCTCCATTTCGGATGGAAGATTAGGCATTTCCTCGGTTTCTTCTGAATGATCTGTTGGCTTCTGCAGCGTTGAGTTACTTTCGGTCGTTCCGGCATAACGCTGAAAATCATCCTGAAGACGCTCAAGTTCAAGTTCATCTGACTGCGTCATTATGACGTCATCGTCCTGCTTCGTTTTCTCGAAATCGTCATATTCATTATCATCACAAGTGTGTGATGCTGCTGCTGCTGCTTTTAAGTTCTCAACTGCTGCATCATCATCATCATCAACAGCAGGACATGTGGAATGATCCACGCCATCACGAGGAAAGCCGCCATCCACTTCCGGATCATGCTTCTCAGTTTCCCGCCATTCAGCTTCCTTCTGAGGAGATGGTAGCCCCTGCGGTATGATACCAGTATCGGAAATAACAGCTTCTTCCTTGTCTGCATCTATTTCTTTCCGGAGTTCTTCTCCATTGAATTCAGAGACTGCAACTTGGGCGTCTGCCTGGTCAACTGATCCATCATCTATGGGTTTGTCGAAGTCTGCTGCATGACGTGCGTTGTATACATCAAGTAAAGGATCAAAATCAGATGGCGCCAAATCGTGTGAGTGCTTGCCATCTATTTCATACCCAGTGTCTACTGGCGAATCTTCGCGGAATGATCCTTCATCAGGCTCGGTATCTACCACGTCAATGTCTTCTTCAGGGTTTCCCTGAGCAGCCTGTTTTTCTTCTTCTGCGTACTCATCTGGAATTGACTTTGGGATCGAAACCAAATTTTCGTCGAAGTCAGGACCCACATCCAGGTGGACTGCTCCTTCAGATGGTTCAATATCTGCCACATCAACATCTTCTTCAAGCATTTCCTGATCGCCCAGTCCTTCATCTGGAATGGATGCGGTTGTCTGGAATTGCTGAACACCAGAAACCAAACCGCCTTCAAATTCAAGACCCACATCTTGGTGCACTTCTTCTCCCTGAATTTCTTGTTCTACCACAGTTTGTTTATCGATCAGTTCCTCCAGCCCTGCAGTCCCCCTGGCGTAAAACACCTCTTCATCTTTGGGGGGCTCAAATCCATGGCCCTTTTCTTGTTCCTCGAGAATGTCTTTCTCTACCACTTCATCCTTGGCAGCAGATGGTACTACATCCTCAAGAGCAACAGCAGCTATCGGTGTAGAGTGCATAGCCTTGTGTTCTAATGATCCAACGTGAGCCAGTGGTGAATCTGGCACGACTTCAACATTCATATCAGTTGGCAGAGCTCCTGTGTCAGTTCTTTCTTGGTTCCCGCCTGCCGAGGAAGCATCCGGCCCAGTAGAAGTGGCGTCAACTAGCGCCGGAATTACTCTATCATCTAGCAGACTATCAGCCTGCAGGACAGTATTGCTTGGTTCCAGAGAATCTCTGTCGATGCTTTCTCGAAGTGCAACCTCTTCCAAACCCCGATTCATTGCAGGAGCTTCATCTCCCTTCACACCTGGCAACTTTGATGCAACTGCACTGCCGGTTGTTTTTACCGCCGACGCCTCTGCTTTGCCGCTGGCAGCAGATGCTGGGACATGCTTAACGGCTGACGCAGTCTGAGAAGGCTTGGAGATTACTCGTCCTGTCTTACTGGCCGGCGGCGGCTCTGTTTTCAACACGCCCGACTTCCTTTGACCGCCTTTGGATGAAGGGACACTACTTCGACCTCCTACATCTCCTCGCTTCGTTGGTGCAGAAAACTTCGAAGAAGACGCCACTGCGTGTGCTTGTGGTGGTCGTGGTTCATGATTTGATCCAATCGGTTTAGCTGTAGGTTTGGTACCAGAAGCTGTTGGTTTTGATGCTGCTTGGTGAACTTCGATGGACCCTGACAGTGTCTTGAACACTGGCAATGCGCGTAAGCGATCCAGAGCTTCGTGGAGCTTTGCCTGCGGAGCAGAACCAGGTAAAAATATCCGCACCGGCTTCCCAGTCACTGTATGCGGTTTCCAGACCAGTGCAGCCACTATCGACACCGCACTCGTCAGTGACGGCGGAAAACTCAGAGCCCCCGAAGTGCAAGCTCGACGAAACTCTTTGAGTTCGCGGGAGTCTTCGACCGGCTGGGCGACATACAGCTCTACCGATCCCTGCGCAATCTTGTTGTACAACTCTACCGTCTGCACCGCCGCAGTTTTTCCACCACCACCCGCACAGCAGATGTGCGGCGGAATACCCGCCTCGTGGAGCAGGTTCGATATCTTCGCTACTTCGTCTGGCAGATGGACCAACAGGCCGGGTGCTCCTTGTGGCCGCGTGGTCATAACATCCGGCAGGCCGTTGAGGATCACGTGGCCAAGCTTTGGCGCCAACTGCACCTTGGTAGCACTGTCAAGCTGTCGCTCGATGAAAGTTCCCAGTCCGAGGATGTTGTCTGCGCCTGCGTGCGTTCCAATCAGCACGTCGACGTTGGCCAGATGGCGCACGAAGTCCCAGAATGCCGGACGTCGACCGACGCCAGCGTCGCAGACCACACTGAGGTCAAGGATGCCGAAGAACAACGAGCTTCCGCCATCACCGGCCGGGAACACGTACACCGTCGGACGACTGAAGTACACAGAGCCGACATTGCCAGTCTCCCCGAGCAGAGATCCGCCTTCCACCACGCCAATACGCCGTGACAGCTGCTCCACAAAGCTGTCAAACACCGGACTGGGTGCTGACCTCAGCTCAGGATTCAGTACAACTTCCCACCCAGACACGCCTCGGGGAAGTTGATTCCAGTTGCCTTCAGCAAAGGTGCTGAGGTAGACCGGGGTGGAGCGGTCGTCGTTGTCGTTCTTGGTAGTGGCGGTTGGCAGGCAGGACGCGAAGTCCTCGTGGGTGAATGGACCATCGCGTAGCAGCCAGCATCCGCTGCCACCCAGCGCCGGGCCAGAGTAGATCACGTGACGGTAGCAAGGATGCGGATTGGTCAGGATGCGGTCGAGCACCTGTCGTACCTGCTCACGGCTAGGGTTGACGGTGATGGTCAACAGGAACTTGTTGTCGTTGTTCACATGATGTACAGCATCACCGACATCTGTAGACAGCACAGCAGGCACAATTAACGCCACGTTGTTCAACAGCAGCGAGATTAATTACCTAATTAGCTACAATTACACATTTTATGCACATTATTTGTAATTATGCACAGCGGATACAAATCGACTGTAGACTACGACTGCTTCTATTTGTGTGAGATATCAAGTTTTCATATATTTCACCACTGTTTATAAATATCATATTTACGAGTCAGGAAACTATTTATCCCACATAATTCTATCATCATAATCATATCAAATTGCGTGTATACAGTATTTATGTGATATACACAGCGTTTGTGCTGTAGGCCCTAGTGCAACAGAAAGTACCAATATGCTCATTTCGACAATTAGCAATAAAATGGCGTAATACCTCAATATTATTGAAAATACTGAACATAACCGAATAACAAGCTGCACAGATAAAGTAATCCATTTATGGTGTGGTGTTGCAAATAAACTGCAAAAAATATCACTGACATTCCTCCTTCTTGCTCCAAGTTGCTTGTATTTCGATATTTGCCCCCAAAGGCACAATTAGCTACGAAAACGGCGGCCTAATGTCAACATGGTATGCAGCCGCCCACCCAGCAATACAATACATGCTCACTCGCTGCAGTACTCCTGCCCTGGAAAACGTTCAAACCAACTTCATTTTCTGCGCGATAGCTAGCCAGCTAGCTATAGCGCGTATTAGCTACGGTAATTCGGTCTGTCTGTCCGTCCGTCCGTCCGTCACGTCCCGGTACCGTTCCAAGACCAGGTGAGATAGAGATTTTGGGTTTGCACCGTATGATAGCTCACGGTCTCTAGTATTTCGTGACAAAAATTCATGCCCCTGGGTAAAGGGGGCCCCACGAACGAGGGGGCGAAACAGGGGCACCCCCCTTAAAAGGCGTTATTCTGCCGCTATTGGCTCTTCCAACGTGAAAATGGTTGCAAATAGGCACAGACATGCGGCTTATCATAACAAGCACTGGCGACGAGCTTCTAAGAAATGTCAACATCGATGCCTTTGAATGACCTTGAACTTCCAAAATAGGGGGTTTTGGTGAATTTTTCGTGATTTTGGGCTGCAACACGCATTTCAAGGGTGAATTGCGCCGAAGTGGCTGGAGATAGACCAAAACAACCTGCGTATGAAATTTTCAGAATAGAATGTAGATATTAGTGGTCCAAGTCTGGACCTTCTATATTCAATGAGGCCTGAGCACGCGGGTGTCGAAGAGGGTTACCCCTCTAAAAAGTGGTTATTTATCCGCTGTTGGCTTGTCTAGCGTGAAAATGGTTGCAGATAAACACAGACATGCTGCTTATCATAACAAGCACTGACAACGAGCTTCTTAGAAATGTCAACATCGATGAGCTTGAATGACCCTGAACCCTAAAAATATTGATTTTGTGTGATTTTTTGGCGATTTTTGGCTGCAAAAGAGTGAATTGCGACGAAATGGATGAAGATAGACAAAAATTTCCCGCGAACAGGAACTGCCATAAGCTCTCGCGCGTCTCATATTAGCTCAGATTTCTTGTTTGTTTTCGAATTACAAGCATGTACAGAACAGACAGACACACAGACGGGCAAGACCCGCAATGTGGCCTATCAAGAAGGGTGAATGGAAACTCTAATAAAATGATGAAGCTCTGTCTCTATGCTTCGGCCCGTTTGGACCAGGTCTTAAGGCGCGTATACAGAGCAACTGAAATAAAACTAATGAGATTAAATAAACTGAATACTCATTTCAATTAAGTTCAGTTTACTACATTTCCTATCATTTCGGTCGCTCTGTACAGTGCACACGCCACTACGCTTTCACAGGTCTTTAACCATTTGCATGATGCAGAAGTTTGGTGGGAAAAAACAGATGCGAACACAAATTCACCTGGGGCGTAATTGCCGGGCCCCCTAGCGTCAAATGGCAAAACTTTGCTACATAAAAAAATTCCACTTTTAATTATACTATATAACTATGTGTGAAACTTACTCCGCTAATGATTAGTTTGATCACCGTGAGACTGGACGGAGCGCTTACCGCGCAAAGAGTTGAAGTCGAACTGTGATTCGCATATCTCCAACTGTTGATCAACATCATAACCAGCTCTTTCACTGTCCCAGCCACGCAGCTCTGCTCACACAAATGCACAAAAGCATTCATTACAACGTAAAATAACTCCCAATCTGGTGGAATAAGAGAGCAACGTAAGGAACCAACCAGAAACGAGAAGCCAGCTGTCATTAGGAAAGGCCGACCGTACGCCGGTCTCCGAAGGCCAGCAAATGTGAATGAGGGATCAGTTCAGTAGGCCTACCACTATTTGGAGGGAAGAAAAGGGTCGACAATGGAGAAGCATTAGACAGGACATTTACAAATATCTGTAGTCTGTTACGGTAACAGAAAGCATTGCGCTGATACAGTTTGGCCGTAATGCGCCATGCAATTTTTTC
>Ga0209367_1003046_pt1 | contig 22552 bp, 15 predicted proteins | sample WorMetLIZISLAND2_FD_187412 | JGI IMG/M metagenome (GOLD analysis project Ga0209367, IMG submission 187412) | Marine gutless worms symbiont microbial communities from Max Planck institute for Marine Microbiology, Germany - Olavius geniculatus... ... | reverse complement strand
GCTATTAAGTGCCGATTCTCTAACGATTATTTTTGTCAAAATCTATTGCTATTGAACCAGGACTGTTGGAGTTATTGCAAAAGGTAGCAGGGGTCCGGTTTTTTTTTAGACACAGTGTAGACTAGCAGCTGTGGGGGTAGGTGCAAACAGAGCGCAATTATCTTTCATGAGGGCCGAGTTGTAGTCAATTTTGTTCCAAAATTTGTAGCCATAGCAACGAGTCGGCAGGGGAGAAATTTAAATGACACCATCGGATATCACGAGCCCAAAAACAGGTGGTAGGTGCAATTATCTTTTACAGGGACCGAGTTATACTGCTTTGAAATCTCCATTGGATGTAATGCAAAATTTTGCAACATTTGAATGGTTGCTATGGCAACAGGGGTTGTAAGGGGGTAAATTTAAATGACACCGTTAGATTGCCCGATCCCGATAATAGGGGGTAGGTAAACACAGTGCTCAGTTATCTTTTATGGGGACCGAGTTATACCGCTTTGAAGTCCCCATAGGCTAAAATGCAAATTTTTTTAAATTGGGGTAAAATAGGGGAAGAAGTTATCAGATTTTTTGCCCAAACAAACTTGATCTTACTTTTCGTGCCCCGAATCACTGTGCAAAATTTCATCAAGATCAAATGAAAATTGCGGCCGTAGAAGTGTTTACAGACAGAATGACAGAAGTGGTTTTATAATGTGTCGTGTCCCATGCTGTGCTATAGCAATGGGACAGATAACAGCTACTTAATTGTATTATTTAAAAACATGTTACATTTTTTATCTCTTCGTTTGTGAAAAATGCCTCTTGTCTTCAAGGCAGCAGATGTACAGTTTAGATAAAAATGGCCTCGGTGATAGTTTAACAAGCAATGATTTTGATGATTATTAACGCAAGATAAGCAGTGTACATACTACAAAGAAAGTGAATCATTATATATTTGTTATTACACGTACTTTGTTGTTCATAGTCTAGCACCTGACTTGTTTTAGGCCGGCGTGCCACAGAGACGAGACTTCACTATTACAATTTCACATGCGCTACTCACTTATTTTGTTATCTGATCGAATTGCATGTCAGTATTTGTTTTGTGGCAACATTATGATAATTTTGTAGCCACGATGACAGTTTAGTCATCATGTTGAAGGTGGGAAAATGTGTAGGAGTGCCATTCGGTTGTTAAATTGCTGAATAATGCATGTTCATTTTCTAGCTTTTTTAAATTACATGAAATTATATTTGCACACTTCTGTGCACTAAAGTGCACTTGTTGCAGTTCAATATAGATTAGGGAGCATTTCTGGTTTTCAGATTTTGGGGAGTTGTACTATAGGCAGGGCCGGATTTAGCTGGTGGGAGGCCTGGATCCAGTGGCGTAATTGGGATTTCAGAAAGGGATTGGCTATCGAATTACGCGGTTTTAAAAATTGAGGGGTTTGGTGGGAGACCTCCTGTTGGTGGGAGGCCTGGGGCCCCCGCTCCCCCCCCTAAATCCGGCCCTGACTACAGGAACATCTCCTAGCCCGGTCTTGAGTCGTTAATTAGTTTCCCCGTTCACACTCTTACCACGTTCTGTTACCTGTGCACCATGGGGCATGGCTTCCTCAGAAATATACCACATTTAGTTGAGTGGTCCATATTGCATGATGAAGCATGTGCAAGCATTATATTAAATACTGACATTTCCACAATAATACAGTAACTATGTCCTTCATTTCTACAGTGCTTAAGATATTGACCATTGACTGTGCTAGGCATTTTATTGTTTTCTGTTTTGTATTATTTTTGAAGGTATCACAAAGCCATCTGATTAAAATCTTCTTCCCAACAGAGATGTCTAATTTAGCACGTGAGAACGACAGATTGGGGAAGATTGCACAAGACATAGAAGTGTCGTTCATATTATCACGAGTATTAAATTTTTTCGCTGATAAATGGCACACCTGCTCGACCTATTTCGTCAAACCCAGTACCTGGTATGACATGGTTATTAATCGTTGCAGCATTTGTTGTATTACTTACTGTACAGAATTGTTACTTAATTGCGTCATGACGTCGTTGGGGTTTATGCTGATCACTGAGTGTCTCGCTGTGTAAATTAAACTACTGGTAAATACGCTGCTGCTGTTTGGCCTCTGCGTTAATTCGTGGCAGTGCTAATGAGAGACAGCGAATGACCCCAAACATGTGGTCGAGTGTAACCACATAGCTTTTGGCCCAGAATTAAACAGTTTTAGGTTTTAAAGGTTTTTTAAAGGTTTTAGTGTGTAAATAAGACGGGTACAAATTTAAAGACCCAGGAAGATAGCCTACACGCCATTCTCCACGTCACGTCGTTTTTGTTGAGTGAATGACGCGAGGTCAGAACTGAAAAAAATCACGATTAAAGTATGAAAATAAATTTGATTTAGATTATAAATTGCACAACAAATAAATGCTTTTAAACCTAAAATATGGACTTTCGAGCTTTTAGGATTTTTAAAATCTAGAAAAAACATAGGTTTTTGACAAATTTTCCGTCTCTTCAGATCGCCAAGACTGGATATCATAGACTGCGAAATCTTTACACTAACGTGATATTATTAGCGATCTGTAAAAACAGTAATCTCTTTCGTGAGGCCAAATGTGTGGCTTGGCTTGGGTAGTGTAGTGGCTACGGCATTTGATTTGCAATCATGAGGTCGCAGGTTCCAATCCTATAAAATAATTTTAAAATTCGTTGTGTGGGCTGCGATGTGTTGAAAGCTGTTTTAGTGAAACTATTCGGCCCAGTATAACTGTCACGACACCCCTCTGTGAAGTAGGCTTAGCTAATGCTGGCTGAATGACGAGGCCATGCTGCATAGATTACCTAGTAGTTCAGCCTAATTAGTAAGACTCTAAATGCGATGATTTCCTGATTATTATGAAGTCACTCGATGTTCAGTGCCATGGCTTGCTTATCGTGTTTCCTTGTGTTTTCATTAGGCCTACCAGTATGCATCAGCATCCGCTGTTTATTCCTACTGTCGTCGTTTTACACGCTGGTGCGTCTCTGCGTCGCATCTAGGCCATTTCATTGTACATTATACTTCCGACGAGAAGCTAGCCACTTCAGCCAGTTGTATCACACACGTAAACTTATTGTATTGCCTGATTGAGTTAAACGCTCAGCACGTGTGCCATGTTTTAATTGGTCGTGCCGACATGAATTAACGTCAGAGTGATATAATTCGTTTGGTGAGTCGTTGTTTCAAAAATACGGTACCTATTTGTTTTATTTTCTAATAATATTTGCCCCTTATGTCGCCTTTGGCATAGGCCTACTGGCGCTATTATATTCCAACAACACTAATCAGCAAACTCATATTCTGAACATTATCCACATAATTTTACCGAGTCTTCCATGAGTTGTCCATCGAGAAAATCTGTTTGTTTAAGAAAGTGTGCTGCAATTGCATATTTACTCAATTTTTCTGGTAACTTGTTGGAACGTAGCAACTTGAGAGTATACTTTCCTCATTTTGCAAAGTTTTGAAATACTTCGCATTTGCCTGTTCTTAATTTAGATTGATAGGGGAACTACTGGCAAGTAGAATTACAGAAGTATTATCTTTGCAGACATATTTACCAGTGGTGATAGTTTATGAAGAAATCGCATTTAGGGCCTAGGTATTCCGCAAAATTTCCATTTTTTGTGTAAGAAGATTATTTTGTTTTCCAGGTCATTAGATTGAAGAAAGTAATTTGAGGAAAGCTCAATTAAGACGCGACGCGCGACAGCATCGTTGCTGCCACCCCGGGAATCAGTGAATAACGTGCAATAAAACAATGCTTTTTAAAGAGTACCCAAATTTGAGGCCTTTGTAGCCTACCTAGCACCCTTGAACCTGAAAAGTCGAAACATTTGGTTGAAGCTCAGATGGTTAAAATCCACGTTCTGTGCTAACAATTTCTTGCGCATGTGTCAATTGTCTGTCTAGCAATTTCGGTGCAATTCACTGTTGAAATATGCACCGCAGCCTAAAATCGCGAAAAAAATTACCAAAAAAACGATTATTAGATATCGGGATTGTTTTAGGTTATCATTGTTGGTACTCCCTGAAAGCTCGTTAGAGGTGCTTGTTATGGTAAACAGCAAGTCTATGTCCATCTCTACATACTGATGGTCTGGTCAAGAGATCTACTGTCCAGCCTCAGTCTCTTGACGCCGATTGTCCGAACTCAGAGACTGACCATCTGGCTCCAAAGACGAACCATCCGGTTACAGAGACCGACTGTCTAGCCCCGGAGACCCACTGTCTATCCAAAAGGCCGACTGTCCAGCACCAGAGATTGACCATCTGGCCCCAGAGACTGGCTGTCCAATCTCAAAGACCGACTGACCGGCCCTTAAGACCGAAGGTTCGGCTTCGGATACTCTCCATCTTGCTTCAGAGACCCAATATCCGTTCAAAAAGCCGGCTAATGCATTTGAGTTCGGGCCACGTGATTTTGCTACGAGAGGAATTTCAGCCCCCTAATTTTTTTCCCCAATTGGACTTACGGCGCCGGGCGGTCACACGTTGGGCTTTGTCCAAAATTTTGAGTTTTTTGTATTTTTTTTCTGGAACGTAGGCCTATTTACATCTAGGCCTATGTTTTGTATTGGTATCCAAATTGTACGCCCTTGTACGAACTCCTTGAAGTTAAACATATCAACTGATAAAATCTACGTTTGATGCATAATTTTGTTGGTTGTCTTAGTCTTATCTCTTAGTCTATAGCCATTTCGGCGCAATTCACTCTTGATATGTGCGCCGAAACCTAGAATCACAAAATATTTACCAAAGCTTCCTATTTTGAGGTGTGAGGTCGTTCAAGGTCGTCGATGTTGGTACCCTCTGTAAACTTGTCAGTACAGTGCTTTTACTATAAGCAGCAAGTCTGTGCCCGTCTGTAACCGCTTTTACACTGAATGGGTTGATAGTGGTAAAATAACAACTTTTTACGGGGGTACTTCTTTTTGACGCCCTCGTTCGATAGGATTTTTTTCACCTAGCGTCATAGAAAAACTACTTTGTGTTGGCCAACAGTGAAGATTTCGTGATCCTAGCTTGGACCGTTTTGATACAATTGCAGAGTGTGACAGACGTTTGGACGGACAGAAAGACAGACGGACAGACGCCTCTACAATAGCTCAGACGCGCTAAGCACATGCGTGCTGTCGCGCGTAAAAATGAACTCAGAGAGATGTGACGTTGCCATCAGCAGCAGCTGTGGAAACTTGTGACACGCGTCCCGTCGACTTCGAACCAATTCGTTTACTTAGTCTGTCACACCGTCTGAGGCATTAATTCAGAACATCTTCGTTAGCTAGGCCTATTCCGAGAAATTCTGATCATAGCGGACAATTCATCCGAGCTCTGCAGGACAAAGGAAAAACAGTCACGATCGAAACTAGCCGTTCAAAAGCGTGGCGATGACGATTACAGGCTCGATCCTTGGCAGGTGATCTGGTAATTTGCGCGACCCTAAGAGCGCCATAGTTGTAATAAACGTTTGAAAACGTTTTATAAATAAAAAAGCGTTTTAACTTTTTTATTTGTCCAACATTTTTGGCCTATTTAAAATCGGTAAGAGGTCATTGTGAAAATATTGGTAAGTGCAAGTATTTATTATAATGAGAAATTTGAGCTAATGCTCACGAGACGCGCGAAAGCCTATAGCAGTTCTGTTCATTAGTTCAGCTGAAAATTGGGGTGTTCACGCTAAGTTAATATACAAATACCAAATTCTCTATTTGGATCGAGTTGCTTGACGTCACCTTGTGAATGACATAAGACTTGTGTCGCAGCCCGAAATCGCCAAAAAATCCACAAAAACCTCTATTTTGGCATTCAGTGTCATCCAAGGTCATTGAATTCGATGGCAATCGAAAACCAGTCTACGACTTCCTAATTCCTATTAGTGATCAATAGCAACCTAAGCCCTATCTCGCACCGTTACTGAGATACAGCAACTTATTGGCCAAAAATTGCAAATTTTGACCACCCCTCTTATTTTGTGGGGGGTGACCCGCTTCGAATTTATGGAAAAGCTTTACCGTTCCTGAAACTAAAGTCTTCCAGGCAGCCGACGGTGAAGATTTGGTGACGGACGGACGGACGGACAGACAGAATTGCGATGGCTAAGACACGCTGAAAGCAGTAGCTGCTTTCGCGCGTAAAAATCAAAGTGTTTCCGATGAAATAATAGATGATTTTGTACTCAAAACAGCACCATAACGTCCCATTACTATACTAGTCAGTATAGGCCCTAATCGTAGTAAAACGGGTATCATTTTTATTCCGGATATTAAACGGTTTTTATTTTTTCCCCTCAAAAACGCGTTTCTGACGGTTTTATTTTTTGCTAACGTTTAGGTTATTACAACAATGGTGATCGCTGAGCTTATGGCTGCTGGCTCTATCAAGTACACACGTACCTATAATTATATACTCATCCTCGTCGACCAGTTTTACTACCCGAGCGCAGTACACCATATTGCACACGTCCGCGACCGCATAACTACGAACTTCCCTCTAAAATAAATAATATTGATGAGTGCAATTATATTGTACAAAGACTGTTTTAGTTGTTTTTTAGCATATCAGTATGTTTTGCATTGTGTCTACAGCGGTGTGTCTGTTGATTGTTTTAATAAAGACTATCATCATCATCATCATCATCATCATCATCATCGCACAGATGTTGCAGCTGAAGCAGATGTTGAATGACCACGTCTTGTCTTTTCCGCGCGTCCTGTATCCAATTCAACAACATTCAACAATCACACGCGTAACTTTCCGCTCCCTAAGCACGGAAATACTGCAACGGCTGTATCGGTTTGTTCCTGATCGCAGTTATCTCGTAAACGAGAATAAAACCAACCTTGTGCTACGATCCTCCTGACTGTGCTCGTCCGGTGCAACGTACATCAACAACAACAATATTTGTTTGGGAAAAAGCAACCAGGCTGCCAGAAAGGGCACAGGCCCATCAAAGCTGGCCACCCAAAAGTCAAATAAGGAAAATGCAATACATGCACAGAAAAACATACAGAACAAAAATATGCTGAGTATATCCACCTAAAAATGTCTAAATCATATCACATACAGTACGTCAAAACCAATCAAACCATTACAATATGCCATTTATAAACTACTGATCATAGTCATTCAGTATATAATTTATTATATAAGTAAACTTTGATCCTGGATTTAAATAAACTTTCAGATTTAATTTCTTTGATCTCAATACGGAGTTGGTTCCAAAGTTGACTTGCTTAAAATTTTGTAATTTTTTTACCAACAGTTGTCTGCAAGTTTTGGAGATGCAAATCATGATTTACATGTACGTTATGATTGCTATGCAGCAATTTAGGCATACATTCTGCTTCCTTAAAATAGCCTAAGGTAATCGCATATACATCATGTGGACGTCATCGCAGAGCCTCTAAGTTTCAGCCTTTTTCTGGTAAACATTTTCTTGCAAAAAAATAAAATAAATTGTAAAATTAAAATGCCTTTTAGGCCTAGGGGAATGTAGGTCTATGTCCGTCTGTCTGTTCGTCCGTCTGTAACGAATATATTGTGGCTAAACGGTGACAGATAAAGCCTAGGTTGCTACTAATCACTAATAGAAATTTGCACTCAAATGATACGAAAATCATTGACCTTGGATGACCTCGAAAGTCAGTATACGCTACTGTGGCTCAGAGACGTTAATCACTAACAGGCGTTCACATTTGCTGCCCTTTGAACACTGGCATACGGTCGGCCTATGCTAGCGACAGCTGGGCTTCTTGTTAATTTACTATGCTGTCTCGCCGTTCTTGTTCAATAGGCCTATCAAGAGAGAGGGAGATCTACTAAATTGCGTACCAGTGTTGACACACGTAGGATGCAGCAGAAGGTGGAAAAGATGAACAACACTGATCAAATACGTGCCTATGCCTATAAAATATTACGCTGAACGTACGAGATAACGTGAAACAGTCAGTCCGCGTTCAGTGATCAGTTGGCGCGCTAAGTTCTTCAGTCTGGCGTTCTGTTCCATCAACTTCGTCACTAGGTGGCGTGGCGGTGGACTCATGTCTGCGGTGGAATCATGACAAGACGGAGGCTGTCGGTCGTCCTCGGGACGCGGTTGTCGTCTGCTGTTGACGTCATTCGGGGATCGTCTGCGGTGAGTGATGATCGTGGGCTGCGCCGTCACCACTCGCGTGTCGGCGTTCTCTCCACCTGCAGCTGGGCGCAAAAAAATCCTGTGCTTCCAGTTGCCTTCTGTGCAGGAAAAACCTCCGTCTTTCTTTTTTTAATTATTACATTATGCGGATCTTTGTTCCTTTCAAAGTTTTTTAAACTGTTTGCGTCTGGTCTCTTTTCACGTTTTCACGCTACGAGCCAATAGCGGTAAAGTGACCACTTTTCAGATGAGAACATTTTAGGGGTATCCCTTTTTCACGCCTTCGTTCGACAGATCGAACCCCCCATAACCCAGCGGCGTGAAATTTTGCCGCTATAATAGAGTTCGTGTGGCATCACACAATACAGATTTTGTGATCTTAGCATGCACCGTTTTAATAGGGCTGCACAGTGTGACGGACGGACAGACAGACGGACAGATGGACGCTTCGACGATTTTTTACGCACATGCTGTCGCGCGTAAAAATTAGGAAAAAAAATTTCCCGTCCCTACGATGTATACGGATAGTCTAACTGTTGGCACTCGGCAATCAGCCACTCAACTAAGTACACCGTGTCTCAACAAAAAAATAGTCAAAATTTTTTCGTGGTCAAATTTCCACCACTTTTGATAAATTTTGGCATAAAGATGGCAAAAACAATAAAATTATGTCACGTGTACTTCTTTTCCACCTTACCTAATTTATGTCAACGCACTACCGTGTGAACCACAAATGGTCCAATTTGTTACATTACGTGTGATTATTTGTATCGGATTGCTCACCTTTCATCATCACTTCGACAGAGGGCGATTTAGTAATAATATTGTGTGGTATTAAATATTTTACTGTAAAATAGCAGACAACAAAATAACTGACTGATGAGCTTAGAATCGTCTAGCCGATGCCGATGAGTAAATGCCGTTTGTTCAGTCGATCATTGATTTCGCTATCAGCCAACGGCGTTGCATCTAAGCCATTGTGTTTGTGTATGCTAGGCATACTTTGGGCATAAACTCTGATAATTTGCAAGCAAACTGTTGTACAAACTTAAAATTATGCTAAGTAATTTACAGTGCAGTTTATTATGCATAATTATGTTATTACAACGTTTACTGGAACAACAACTCAGCGTTATGCAACAATTTGGAGCATCTATGCTTCACACGGTAGTGTGTTGTCACAAATTTGGTGAGGTGGAATATGAGTGCACTTTACATAATAGTATTGACTTAGCCGTCAACGTGTCAAAAATTATCAAAGTTGGTGAAAATTTGACGCAGAGTTAGGAGAAAACAATTTTGACTGATTTTTTTTATTTAGACACGGTGTAGAGGCCTATATAGCAACAGGGTGGCCGGTTTAAAGTAACTTCGCTAAGCAACAGCAACATGTCAGCCATTCGTCAAACTACGTCATAGCGTTTGATCTAGCTATTAATAAAATTAATATTCTCCTACTTCTGTCAGTCAGCCTACTTTTAGCTTGTTCTTCCACACGTGGTGTTGCGTCGCCGTTTGGGTCGCTCCGGGTCTTCGTCGTCGTCAGTGCTTCGTGCTGTTCCAGACGTGCGCGGCAGGCGGCCAGCTCGCGGTCCTTGGCCGCCAGTAGAGCGTGCAGGTTGCCGCTAGCACGCACCTGTCGCTGCAGCATCTCGACTCGTTGATGCGCAGCCGCGTCTTGCGTCATGATGAAATCACGCGATCCATGATGATGGTGACGATGATGCGGTTGGGTGGACATCTGCGTTGTCGTCTCTGTAAGAAAGCGAGTTTAGTTCCATCCAGTTTAGTTCACTTCGTTTGCGCCTTAAGACAAGTCTGTTGATAAGTCTGTTAATTAAGCAAGAAAGTAAGTAAACGAGTACTTGATTCAGCGAGTGAGTGAGTGAGTAAGCAAACCGTGCATTTATATAGCGTATTCCATTTAAATAAACACGCAGTGAGCTGGTCACTATAATAAAAGTTCAACAGACATGTTTTAAAGCGCAAACGAAGTGAACTAAACAGAAATCAACTAAACTCGCTTTGTCGGCTACACTTCGTAAAAATGAACTGAAACGAAATGAAATAAATTAATAGGCCTAGTTCGTTCGCTTTTTTACTTTGCGACGCAACTGAACTGGCATTTTAGTTCAGTTCAGTTTTAAAGGAATACCGATCCATATTTGACGCCCGTGTACGGAAAACTCTTTAAACCAAGAAGGCAAAATTTACACTGCTAAAATCTTCGTTCAATGCCGAAAATTTCATACATGTACGTACATGTAGGTTGTCTATTTCCAGCCATTTCGTCGCAATTTGCTTTTAAAATGTGCGCTGTAACCTATTAAATGGCAAAAAAGATGACTAAAACCCGTATTTTGAAATTCGAAATCGTTCAAGGTCATCAGTGTTAGTACCCCCGGAAAGCTTGTCACCAGTTACGCAGCAAATCTGTGCCTATACGTGCAACCGTTTTTTTTTCGTTAGCGATGGTGCCTCTTTTGACGCCTTCGTTCGAAGGAGTCCCCTCACCCAACGGCACGAAAACGTCACAAGAAGCTAAGACTTTGTGGCAAGCCACGGTGAAGATTTCGTGATCTTAGCTTAGACCGTTTTGATAGGGCTGCAGCCTGCAGGATGTGACAGACGGACGAACAGAGACAAAAACCTCGACGATAGCTAAGACGCGCGAAACATGCTGTCGCGCGTAAAAATCGTCGTCAAGCTAGGCCTACGGCTTCTAGACAATATTAAGAGTTCAGTCGTCGAAACTTTTTCCTCTACAACGAGATATAAATCGCCAAAAAATGAAAATATCCTGCTTGCTAGACAAATAAAAAATGTTGAATAATGCTTAGCCTAGGCCTACTTCATTTTCGGACTGTCGTTTATCGTGAAACAGTAAAACCGTAAAAGGCAAAGCCACGCCCTGACTTAACGGAAATGCATGCAATAATGCGCTAATGACACAAAATTGCACATATTATAAACTGTAAATTCATAAGCTCTAAACAAAACATACGTAGGCATATTACTAACAACAGACTATATAGGCCTAAAGTACGTAATATAAAATAGAAGCTAATTATGTTTTCAGATTTTAATAGGCTAGTGGAAGTGCATACCAAAGCTTTGGTGTAGGCTAGGCCTATATAGGTCTATACACGCAGCTAATTTTGCGTAAATTTCTGTAAATCGGTTATACATCAACTGAATCGATTTTTTTCAGAAATGTATTCTTCATTATATAGGCCTATAACTACAAAGTGAGATCAGAATTGTCGGCTTTTCTGCTGACAGTGCCAAGTCCCAGCTAACACTGACAGTGATCGCGTTGACGTTCCATTCGTCAGCAACAGCTAGAAATACGCCGCAGGCAGTACTCTGTCACGTGACTCGGCCACGTGATTCTACGCGCTTACATCGCTCACAGCCAAGTAGTGGAATTCGAAACTGAAACCGCAACGCAGCTTGGATTTTCCATTTGACGCTAGAGTCTGCTGTTGTTCTGCGATTACACGCGCAGCTTTTTCTGGCATACCAAAACACAATCTCATTGTATATCGCAAAGACGAGATGACAGTAACTAAAGACTTGAAAGTATTCGGATTAAACAAGCAATTAACTAAAAAGCTGCAACATTTAGGCCTTGATGTAAAGCACATTACGCAAAAAGTATACAATGTGTGATCCAGATGAAGGAAAAATGTTGTGTTTGTAATTATTCTAATAGGCCTAGTTGCAATGGGCCTTATTGCAGTTCGTCACAAATTCTTGCACAAGTTTCTTCGACGATCCAGGCCCCACAGGACGTAGGCCTAAACCCTATGTCATCAGAAGACGCTTCGTGCTTTAAATGATTGAAACCCAGACTTCACGGCTGCATTTGAAAGCAGTGCTTTTAAACATAAATGTAGAAAAAAACGTTTTTTAGGTTTTTTATTCTTGCCACGTTTTTTACGTTTTTTTTTGTTCAACGTTTTTTAGTTAAAAAAACGAGAATTGAAAATGTCATTAAAAGCTTCGTGAAGCACTTTTGGGATTACAGAAGCGAACTAACAGGTCATAGTGATGTAGTTTACTTAATTAGTTCAAATATACTAAATAAAACTTTTTAACTAGCATATTTAGTTAGTTTAATGCTGATGTCTTACGACCACACCGCTGAATTAAAATTAAATCAAGTTTTCTTTATCTAAACTATTATTCCAGGTATACTGCGCTTACAGCATTAGGTAGTATTAGGCGAACGTCACTGTGGGCCAACGTTTTTATTCAACGTTTTAAAACGTTTTTTTTTATTCTTGCCACGTTTTTAACGTTTTTTTTATTTTTCCCGAAACGTTTTTACATCTATGCTTTTAAATGCTTTGCAACAAAAGAGATGGAAAGGAAACGAAACCAAAGGGAAGGGAAAAACGATTCGCTGATCCAGCTGTCAGGAACCTCTCTGCAACAAGAACTTGCCTAGCAGAAATCGGGTATTTCTACCGCACGGCTGATAATAAATGAAACTTGTAAAGTTGCCCGTGCGACGGTGCAGATGACGTGCTACTCATGTCCTCACAACAATGGCAAAGTGATGGGCTTGTTCGTTTTGCGTCGACTGTCGAGAAAATAAAAGCGAACACGCCGGCTGACGTCACGCCGAGTAACGCGAGGTCCAACATGACGTTGTACACCGCGCGAACCACAACGCACATCGCCAGTCGAAAGGGGAAGTAACTAAAATTTAACTAACCGTCGACAGTGCATACTGTAGGATGGTTATCAGTGAAACGTGAACGCGAAACTCTACTCCATGTCCGTTGTAACTCGTGCGGTTTGCTCAATTAGATTTGGAGTTATGACGCACCAAATCAATGGACGCCACATCAATGCAGTTTGGCGGCCGGGATTAGTCTTAGGCATTAAAAGTTTAAGAGGAACATCCCCAAACTTCGGTCGGAATAAAAATATGGCGTCTGTTGTGAGCAGAAAAGCTGTAATATCTTTGAATTAACGGGGCAAGCTATAACCAATGAGTCTCGATACTTTCAAACGTCAGCTGAAGACATAGACATTTTTGCGAAATATTGACGACAAAATGTATTAAGCGCATTAGAGATCTTTTTGAGTATGCGCTATATAAACTTACACCTTACTTACTTACTTACTTACTAACAATGCTGCTTATTTCACTAACAGTGCAGGTTCACATGTATTCCCGTAGAAATTGCTTGCAGAAATTGATCGTAGGTCTAGTGCAATTTCTGCCAGATTTGGTGACACGATTACGAAAATAATGGGGTGCGGATTTTCCCAATAACATCATTTTCGGCAAGCACATGCTATATATGTTAGCTTAGCTATTTTGGGGCATTTCCACCCACACTAATAGGAAGTCACACACATATGCACTTTTGATTGATATCGAAATAAAAGATCTTAGACAACTTTAAATGGCACCGTGAATATAGCACAAACCATGCGTCCGTCCACGAGGCTTAAATAAAGACAGATCCACACTGTCAGCAGCAAACGTGTAGCCCATATGCTTCACTAATCCACCATAATAGTGGTTTTCATGTGAAAGTTCAACTTTGGTTTACTTACTTACTATGGAGGATCAAAACGGTACCAGGTAATCCGGGACAACGATATAATTTATTAATTTTCCTAACCACAAGCCATACGGTGAATAAATTACGACTCAAAAGAAGATTTTCCAACAATTTTCCAAAAGCCCAAAATTTAGAGGAGGCAATTGCCCCCCTCTGCCACGAAATTGATTAACAGATCAGGAAACAGATACATAAGTGCATTTAAATTTCCCATGTGTTTCGATAGCAATACATAAAGTACACTATAAAGCAATAATCAACCAGCCAAGCAGTGCTTTTCAACTACCAGCAGAACGTCAGATTACTATGCACAATAATAAAGTTATCAACTGTATGCAAGAACATTTTCATTTTTGGAGTTTTTTAAGGAGTTTACCTGCTTATGTAGTGATTTTGAGGTTCTGCCAACTGACAATCTTAGCAAGGGTAAATTGAGAAGCATTGTTTTTAAAAAGTTTTATGCCATGTGCAGTAGCGTTTAAATTGTGGTTTAAATGTATTTAGTTCATTACTGTCTTTACTTTTCTTTTCCTGTCTGTCTTTTGCCCTGTTTTAACTTTGTTGTGTTGTCTTACTGACGTATAAACGTACATATTATGTAAATTCCTAGGTTGTTTCGGAATATTATGTTTTTATGATGTTGGACGATTTTAATACATAAGCTACGCTGCTTTTATCCGTATACGTCTGTAGGCCTACGTCTATCTGTATGTCCGTTTGTCATTTTGACGAATAAACGTATTCATTTTGATGCACACAAATAATATTGTTAAATCACGAAGGCTATGAAGGCTCATGTAAACATCATGGCGCAACCACTGCGAGAATTTACCCGGTTCATATGAGAAACGTAAAAGAGCAACAGGCGGTCTCCAATCTATGGACCAAGCTAATTGGCTAAGCCGATTGGCTAAGCCGCCAGTCTGCCCAAACAATGTGTACAGTAACGGTACATTTAGCCCGAAAGCCAATAGCCTACTCATTTTACCAACCAATGAAGACCAGAAAGCTAAATTGAGAAATATTAAGTTCTTATAGCTGTCTTCATCACAACACCATCATAGCCTAAATATCAAAATTATTACCACTGCTGTTTTTCGACATACCTTTATATTGCTATAACTTATCACACTGTGTACAATTAACATACATCGGCATAAAATGCACTTCATAAGAAGTCGATTGGAAGTAGTTTACAGGCACGAGTCACAATATACAAAAACAGAAATGTGCAAATACAAGTGTCTGAAATTCAGTCATATGGCACGTTAATGACATTTCAAGTCAACTCATTCACATAACGTCAGTGGCGTTTAGGGGGGGGGCACGGTGCGATGCCCCCCTTTGGCCCAACCATAAAATTTTTTACAGGCGACTTCATATGAAAAAATGCATTTTTTTGCCATTTTCCAGGAAGAATTGCAAAATTCAACAATGTTTGATGGTCTTTTGCGTTTCCAAATTTCAGAAAAATGGGCGAAATTGCAGTTTTCGTTGAACATTCAGAAGCAAAAAGTGTTTCAGCTTCAGGGGGGCTTCGCCCCACTGACCCCCTGACCAGGGGCTCTGCGCCTGGACCCCGCTGGGGGCTCCACCCCCAGATCCCGTTATAGGCTCGCGCTCCACGCGCTCGCAATGCCCCCCCCCACTTTGCCGAATCCTAAATACGCCACTGCATAACGTGATAGAGTGAAATAACCGCAGAATACAAGGTTCAGACACCTACACTGTGTCCCAAAAACATCCCAGACATTTTCGACTGTAACTTGAAAACAAATTATCAGATTTCGATAATTTTTGGCACGAATATTCCTGACACAACTTACCATCAAACGACCATTCAGTTTCCCACCTCACCCAACGTTTGTTTCTGCACTACCTGGGGAAAATACAACCAGCGAAATATCACTTTTTTATCCAGTGCGATATGATTGCTTAATCAACATAACGCGTAAAAACACATTTTGTTCACATTTCTGACACTGTGGCTGACATTTCATCCAGTTGTCTATTTTTCAACTGCCTGTAGTAAAATTGCTTGCAGTGTTGGCTTACTATGCAAACACAGGCAAGGAGACGCTTTCTCCATTCATTGACAGCAGTATCAATAATGTTCTGCTCCAGACCAATCCAGGCTGTACCAGTCGCTTCTTGACTTCACAAACATTCCTAAACTTCATCTGGTAGACACACTGCTGCATGACAGCCAAACCCTGTAATAGACCTGCTGTTGGGACCCACAGATTAAGATAGATGGAATTTATTGACGTTTTTTCATTCATTTTAACACGTATTATGCTTGGTCTGCTTTCCCAAGGTAGTGCAAAAGCAGACGTTGGGTGAAGTGGAAAATAAAATACTTATTTAATAGCCAGTTGTGTCGAAAATATTTCTGCCAAATATTATTAAAATCTGCTAATCTGTATTCAAATTACGATCGATAATGTCGGGGATGTTTTTTTCACGTTTTCTGTTTATTTTAACCCATTTTTTGCTTGATCTGCTTTCCCTAGGTAGTGCAGAAGCATACATTGAGTGAAACGGAAAACTGAACGGTCGTTTGATGGCAAGTTGTGTCAGGAATATTCGTACCAATAATTATTATAATCGGAAAATTGGTTTTCAAGTTATAGCTGAAAATGTCGGGGATGTTTTTTAGGGGGACACAGTGTAAGAACTTGCCCAAAACACCAGCGGGTTTTAGTAAATAAAGCCACATAAAAATCATCAAACCCACCACCAACCTTTCTGCAGTTTTAGGTTCTTCTTCCACTAACAATAAAAAATGCAAGTTTATAAACTTAATAGTTTTAGAAGCTTAAATACTAAACCATAATAAATTAGTTAAGCTTTTAAAACTGTTAAACCTAAAAATTTGCAAATCTTTAAATACTCATTTGATGTGGACAGCGTCTAGTAGTGCTCATTCTCACAACTTAAAACTCGTAAAAAAAACTAAAACCCACCAAGTTGGACTTTTTTAAAACCCACGCTCAACCCAAAATCCAAACAAAAATTTATGTTTTTTAAATGAGTTTTTTACATGCTAGCCGAACATCTCAGGAGATCAATGACCCAAAAAGTAATGTTTAAATTTCAATGTCACATTTCTCAATGTCACACTAAATGGAAATCGAGCAAATTTGCATAAAACAACAAAATGTCCTCCAGTAATACACACTGTATCACAGAATACTAACAACAATTGGTGCACAATGTGTGTACAACTCTCATACACAATGGCAAAATAAAAACTAAAAAAACAGAAAGCACCTCCGGAGTGCAGACCTATTCCAACTCAGAGTAAATGAATGAATAAACGAATACAAACAGTCAACAAGAATTATAAGTGCACTGTATGCAAATACACTGAAACCACACTAATATGTAACCCAAATATTCTCACAAAAAGTCCATCAATCTATAGTGTGGTAGTGGCTTGTACAAATGGAACATACCAGTAACGGAGCAGTTGTTGAAACAAGGAGAACAGTGAAGGGTGGTCATGTTAACATCGCAAGACAGCACGAAGTAGATTGTGTGACCAAAATCGAAAAAAATAATAAATTTAAGATGGCGGCCGCCGCCATTTTGAATCCCGTTTATCGGTCATAACTTAGTTTCTATTGCACGTACTTGCACGAAATTTCATATGATAGCCAAGTTTGACGTTCTACATGTAGTTATACCATAAAATCGAACAAAAATGAAATTGAACATTTCGACGGCCAACATTTTGTATTTTAACACAACGCATAACAAATCAGCTGCCGACTGAAAAAGATTCACTTCAATGATCAAGCTAACTGTTTCCAGTATAAAGGTGAAGTCTGGGCACAGGTCTCCAGACAAATGCAGTTAGTTAGTCCTGTAAAGTCTACGATCTTGGCCTTACAAAGCACAGTTGGCCAACTATGACCCGGCTGAAGTGAACAGTACTGGGCTTTATCAAGGAAAACAATATTGACATCTGCAACTCCTGTGTGAGGGTTCAATAAAAGTAATTTCACTCCAGTTAACGTGCAGCTTAAAATCACCGCTAATTAAGGGGATGTCAGACGAATGACAAAATCGGCCGATTTTATCTGCCGACAAAATCACCCGACAAAAATCTGTCATGTGTCATGCAAAAATCGCCCGATTTTGTCGGCCGACAAAATCACCCGATTTTGTCAGCCAAGATAGAGCATGCTCTATCTTCAACAATTTTGGCGGCCGACTTTTCGTATATCGGACAACAAATTTTGTTTATGTTGCCATGGCGATTGTTTACAACGGAAGAGGAATATTTATTTTTGTTATTTATTGTGTTTGTTATTATTTTCGTTCATTAGATGCAGAAAAAAAGTGATGCAAGTATTATTTTGCGATCTGCATTCAGCTGTTGTGCTAGCTGATAACGTATGAAGTAGCAGACAAAAATATCGGCCGTGTGTCATGGTTCACCGATTTTGTCGGACAACTCAACCACGCCCACAAAAGTCGGCCGACTTTGTCGTTCGTCTGACATCCCCTTTAGACGTCTCTACACTGTGCTCTGGCTGCTGTGACCAGCAACAGACCGTGAGAATGGCAGGTATGTAACATAATTTCTGAGACAACCAAAGTGCGGTTATTCACACATCAAGCGCTAGTAGTCCTCGGCCCACGGGTTCTCTTCAAGGAAACTGTCAATGACCTCCTTCATAGCAAGGTTTGGGATAAGCTGGTCCTGGGTCAGATGCGTTCGTGTCACTGGGTCAAAATGACCAACTCGCTGTCGCACAAAATAAAACAATAAATCTCACATGAGCACTATTAACCCTGCAGTACCTTTTTTTACCTCCACCAAGAAGGTTATGTTTTTGCCGGTTTTTGTTTGTTTGTCTGTTTGTCTGTCTGTTGTTTGTCTGTGGACGGATCTTTCTGAAATTCTGAGGGAATATCGGGCATGGCATAAGCTACAAGTGATTCAATTTTGAGGGTGATCCGGCAGGAATCCTGGATTCTGGATCACTTTGAAATTTTCGTTACCATTGCGTTAAAGGGGGCATAAGCAAAACCGCTGGCAAAGTGAATATGGTGACGCCACCTGGCGAATAGTATTGCCTTGGCGGAGGTACCTGCGAGCTATGATTGCTTTCTAGTTTCCACATTAATTCCAAGTCAGGCTGAACCTCAAAGTTTTAAAACTACAATTGGCAAAATTAAAATTACACTTTAAACAAATAACTGACATAATTTTTCCGTCCTGAGATAACCAACGTTTTCATCTAACACACATCATCAACTGCCGTCATTTGTAGTAACCACCATCAATTCATGTGTTGTCAGACGGCCAAAGAGATTACTTGCCCAACGCTGAACCAGTGTAATTTACGTTAACAGAAACGGAAATGCGCAAAAAACGGATTTAAACACATTCTGTTAGCAGAAAACGAAAACGTCAGTAAAAATGGAAACGAAACGGTAACGAATAAGTCCAAACTGATAATAAAACGGAAATGGGAAAGCCAAAATCAGAAACTGAAATAAACTGACAATGCATTTAAAGTTGGCAAACTGCAGCGTTGTTTGCTTGACAGGCAATATCTTGATGACTGCATTAAAATCTGGCGAAGTTATGTGGTCTAAGGTTGGTGGCGTGGCGTGGTTGGTAACGTGTTTCGGCTAAAACGAAGTTACTCTACGCCAAGCCCGGTTAGTACTGCGATGGGTGACAGCCTGCGGGCAAGTAATCCATCTCGGTGCGAAGCCTGCCAGCTAGGTCGACTCAGCCTTCTACCCTCCGTGGGACGGTAAAATGAGTAGTAACTCATTTAAATGGGTTACGGAAGGTGGGGACCTTGGTACAGCTGACTGGGGTTGCCTAGCCGGCCGCTGCGTCAGCCAGCCTGTGTCTGCAGGCTGCACACTGTGGCCGTGTGGCAGGCGGCTCTGGTTAGTGACGAAAGCGCATTAGAGACGTGTTTGCGACGACGCGCTATACAAATTGACGACCTTTACCTTTTTTTACCTTTTAAGCCTTTGCTTTGTCCATTCTCCACAAATACTGTCGTTCAGTCAATGACGGCATGGTCCAAAAAAAGACAGATGTGCGATTAATATGGATTTGCATTCAACAGACACCAGATCAACAGATAAACTGATGCAATATTAGCTCTACGATTACTGTCTGAAATCCACCATCAATTTAACCAGCCACTACATATGTTGCCTATATAGACCTAAAAGCTGCGTTTGATTCAGTGGACCGCTTAGCACTGTGGAAAGTCCCCCGTGCCAGTGGAACCCCTCCGTTCCTGGTCCAGCTGCTGGAGGACTGGCACCGGGGTACTAAGTCACGTGTTCGAGCAGACGGGCAGTTGTCTGAACCATTTGACACCACTTCTGGCGTACGCCAGGGCTGTGTATTAGCGCCAGCATTATTTTGTATTGCCATGGACTGGATTCTAGACAGAATGCACAGAGTCCATGGGTGTCACAGTTGGTTCTACTCGCTTTACAGATCAAGCCTATGCCAATGATAGTGTTCTGTTCACTGACTGCTCGTCAGAATGGCCAGAAATACTGACCACCTTTGATGCTGCTGCTGAGACCATGGGACTACACACATCATGGCAGAAAATGAAGATTCAGAATATTGGCCACGGTACACCGCCATCTTCAGTTTATATGCAAGCCAGTGAACAGATAGTCGAAGCAGTAGATCAGTTTCTATATCTTGGCAGTGCTATTAATTCCGATGGTCGATCAACGCATGAAATACATTAGTATAAGTCTCTGGTGTCATGAGCAGATTGTCCAATGTGTGGCAGCAATCCAGACTCAGCCTGGCAACCAAGTTGAGAGTTTACAACTCGCTTGTCCTGTCTGTTCTCCTGTACGGATGTGAAACGTGGACCACACAGAAATCTGACGAACGGAAACTAGAAACATTCCACACGTCATGCCAGCGACGCATCCTCGGAATTCGCTGGTTCCATCGTGTAACCAACGCTGAAGTGACCAGTCAGACGGAGCAGGAAGATCTCACCAGTCACATTCGTAGACGGCGTGCGGCGGTCTTTGGACACGTCCGTCGACTACCTGAGAAGGCGCCAGGTCGGATGGCTATGCGACTGACAGTCGACACGCGAGGTGCAGGCCGTCCTGACAATAATCCACATTGGAAGCGATCACCGAGACACACCTGGGTCCGACAAGTGGAGATCGACACCGATACCTCCGCTGATGTTGCATGGGGCACTGCCGTCGACCGCTGCAGTTGAAGGGTGCTACGACCCCAGCTGGTCAAGCGTGACTGATGATGATGACGATGAGACACTGATGCCGAAGCTCGTTATTTGACCACGAGCTGCAGCCTAAGATAGCTGATGACTGCTAACACGATACCGTCTGACGTTTCCCTGCCATGTCACTTGCCCGTAGAGCCTACAGCTATAACAAGGAACGTGATCTGTGGACGAAAAACACGAGAACCTATTTAAGGCGTTAAGGCGCCGGATTGTGGCTGCCAGTCACGTGTTGTCGCAGACTTTGACGTTTTTTGTTAACAACGTCTCATTGCACTGACTACTATTACGTGACTTCACTGTTTAGGCTTATTGTTACGTGTCCTTGTAGTCTTAGGACTTAACGCCACGCTAAAGTTAATTCGTCCTTCATCATCATCATCATCAAGGGAATCTTTCATTTGATGCTATAATGTAATGGCGTGAACGGCATGAACAACAAATTCTGTCATCTGCAACTAGCAGGAAACAAACTGAGCTGTTTCATTCATCGGCATAAGTCGCATTTAGAGCAAGGGACAGAATTCACTGAAAGCACAAAGTAGCAGTCGTTCAAAGTTGCTTCAAACAAATCGTTGTCGCAGATCACTTCCTGCCATGAAGCGATGTCTTGCAGGCTTCCATGCTTTATTTTCTCCTGTCTAATACAACATGTTTGTTTCTGATTAGAACTGCATCTGATCGTGCAAAACCAAAAACGAAAACTCAAGCGAAAGTGTAAAACTGAAACGAAAAATCCTTCAAAACGGAAACGAAACTAAAACTTAAATTACACAGTAAAAACTAAACGAAAACAAAAACGAAAAGAAAAGGTGAAACTTGAATTACACTGCGCTGGACATGCTCCGCATATGAACACGATGTAAAGTTACGTAGCAACCCCCAGACCACAAAGGTACTTCTTAGTGCAAATCTTACAAACAACATCACAAAAGAAAAGTTATAGAAATTATTTTAGAATAGTTTACTCATGTAGCAGCTACAGAAAGAAACAGCAATTTAGGAAACCGGCATGAAACAATTAGCTACATAGACCTGGCAACCAAAGCCTAAGTGCAAAAGCTGACTCTCAATTTTTTTGAGCCAAAGCCACACGATATTTGAGCCGAGTCACTCGAGCTGCAAAATTTTCTACACTGTGTCCCAAAAAAACATCCCCGACATTTTTAACTGTAACTTAAAAACCAATTACCGGATTTTGATAATTTTTGGTACGAATATTCCTGACACAACATGCCATCAAATAACCGTTCAGTTTCCCATTTCACCTAATGTATGCTTCTGCACTACCTAGGGAAAGCAGATCAAGCAAAATATGTGTTGAAGTAAACAGAAAACCTGAAAAAACATCCCCGGCATTATCGATCGTGACTTAAACAAAGATCAGCAGATTTTAATAATTTTTGGCAGAAATATTTCTGACACAACTGGCTATTAAATAAGTGTTTTAGTTTCCATCTCATCCAACGTCTGTTTCTGCACTACCTGGGGAAATCAGACCAAGCATAATAC